>Ga0116227_10006950_pt1 | contig 22522 bp, 8 predicted proteins | sample S1TSphgellanicum_FD_89693 | JGI IMG/M metagenome (GOLD analysis project Ga0116227, IMG submission 89693) | Host-associated microbial communities from peat moss isolated from Minnesota, USA - S1T2_Fb - Sphagnum magellanicum MG | ecosystem: Host-associated > Plants > Peat moss > Unclassified...
TCTAATAAATATATGAATTTTATATTTGAGTTCATCATTCATTTTTATTAATATTTATTATTATAATATTGGTTAAAAAAAAAAAAAAAAAAAAATATTTTTAAATTTATAAAATTAAAAATAAAAAAAAAAAAAAAAAAAAAAACTGATCTTGTGGTTAGATGGTTCACATTCAAGAATATTTCTCTACACAGTTCAGATTTTGTTGCCTTCAAGTGTTACTATTAAAGATTTGATTGGGTATTGAGATATTTAACATAAAATGCTGATTTTTTTTAAAGCAAAAATTTGACAATTTTTTTTAAAAAATGATTTAATTGGTGCCAAAGCAGCCCAGGTATTACCATGTTGGACTTGGATTCGTTCTAATTTTATTTTTTAGAACTGGAAGGGGAGGTTCTTTGTAAAGTAAAGAACCTCGCAACAACACCACCAGTAACTACCTTCATAATTAAGTGGGTAAATTCATATGTAGGTAGGTAGGTAAATAAGTCAAGCATCATGTGCATGGTAAAAGATACATGTGTATGGTAAAGACTTTTGTCCCAAATACAGGAAAGGTAGTGCAATTGGCTCCTTGAAGTTCTCCTAAAGCGACTGCAACAACTTTGCATTCTATTGGTCTTTTGGGGCCCCCTCCCCTCTAATTTTTCATCCATCTCACCATGTAACTACTTTTTTTCCCATTCATCTCATAGGATATCTAACATTCATCCATTTCACAATGTACCTAGAGTTCATCCATCTTTCAATATAAACCTTTTTTTTTCCATTCATTTCACGCTGTATCTAACATTCATCCATCTCACAATGTCCCTAGTTTTCATCCCTGTCTCAATACATCTATTTTTCATCCATCTCACACTAGATCTAAATGTTCCAAAAACATCTCACAATGTGACTAGTTTTCATCCATCTCCCACTGTATCAATTTTTCATCCATCTCAAAATTGATCTATTATTTCATCCATCTCACAATGGATCTAAGTTTCATCCATCCCACGATGTGTCAGTGAGTTTACTTCGCCCAGCTAAATGGTGAGCTGGTGTGAACGGGGCAACTAAAACGTGGGTGGCCTCATAACCCGGCCACACTAAGCTAGTATGCTCTCTCTCTCTCTCTCTCTCTCTGCAAGTTCTCATGATTTTGACCCAAGTGAAGCCAAAAAAATATCAAGCAACAACAGAGTGCAAGAGCGAGCCACGCGCATCAAAACAAAACAAAAGACAAAAAAATCAAAACTCGCAGCGCAGCTGATGATGATGATGATGTGAATCAAATCACGACTTAGCTAGCTACTAGTCTCCCGCTCTAAGAAGACGTCTAGGTCCTACTACTCTCTCTCTCTCTCTCTCTCTCTCTCTCTCTCGCTCTGCACCGCGAGCATGCGCACGCGCACGACGTGACGGGCAACGGGTGGAGGAACGTGGATCCCCTTGCTCCCGCTGCTGCTGCACCCGCGGATGTTTTCTTTTGTCAATTTTGTGATGGTAGCTAATATGGCGATGATCCATACGAAGATTTAATCAAATCTGGCTACAAGCTCTACATATGGAAGTGAATTTAGAAAATATCTTTTTTTTTTTTGGCTATATACCTATTTGAACCATGTATAGAAGAAATCTGCCGATTTTTCTTAACTTATTTTTCAAATTATGGCTATTGAAAATCTCGAAATGCACTTGATTTTAGCACTTTTAATTTTTTAATATAGCTTTTTTGGCTTTATGTATGTAGCCAGTAAATTAAAAAAAAGGCTGACGCCTGGTCAGACGCCTATGCAGGACCCAGTACCCCCCACTCCCAATATCATCTACTTCCGCATCCACAGAGAAGTTCACATCCATGTTCTGCATTATTTCATTCATCTTCTTTCTTTCTCTTGCTGGGTTGCTCACCGTGAACTGCCCGCAGTGGATGAGATAGGACTGCCCGGATTGGATGAGAACGGGCCCGGGCGGTTTGTGGTTTCACATCCGGCCCGGGTCGGCCACTCGAGGCACGCGCGCGTGCGTGCGAGCGCGCATCTTCGTTGGTGTTGCTGCAAAAGGCAGCAGCAGATGTCAGTGCCGCACTTGCCGAGGAGGAGGAGGAGGAGGAGGAGGAGAAAGAATCAGCAACAATGTCCGTGGGTCGGATCTGAAGTAGAGAGATCTAGAGAGGCCTTGCAGCAAGCAAGAAAGCTTTAGGTTGCCGCTGGAAGAGGCCTTTTGTTGTATGAACTTTGTGAATTGGAATTGGATTTGTGTTCTTCTTCTTCTCGAATGAAGGTGGAGATTTTTTTTTCTGGTGCAATAAGAAGCATTGCAGAAGAAGAAGAATTCTAGAAGCTGCTTGCTTGCTGAAGAGGAGGAAGCGACCAGCCACTTCTACGACGTCGTGGGGACTTGATCTTTCGTGTTTTGCTCGAATTGTATATACATATATGTATATTCTCTCTTGATGGATTCGCTGCTCCGCGCTGTAACTTCTGAAATTCCTAAGAGAAGCCGCTGGTGAGCAGAAGGAAGAAATCGCGAACTAGCTAGATCACATTAAAGGGTACGAAGTGGTCGGGAATGAACGGTCCAAGTTCTGGTGGACGCCAGAAGAAGAAGGTGGGTGCTACTGTTTTCCTTCTCTGCTCTCATCTTCAACCGAACGAAAACCTATCCTTCTCGTTGTTCTTGTCTTGCCCACTTAGGAGAAGCTTCTTCCATCTTCAGGAGTGCTGCCTAATTAGGTTGGCCAGGAGACCCGGATTAGGGTTCATCATCATCATCATCTCCTGCTCGTTCCAATTTCATGGGAAGATATATAATCTCTCATTCCCAAAACTGAGATTCAGCGATTCTCTACATGCCCAGTCTGAGATTCAGTGTTTCTCTTCATGCTCATACTGAGATTCAGCGATTTTCTCCATGTGGTCAGACTGAGATGCAGTGATATCTCTCCGTGCCCATACTGGGATTCACTAATTCTCTCCATGTGTGCATACTGAGATTTGTTGATTCTCTCCATGTGCTCATACTGAGGTTCAGTGATTCTCTCCATGTGCTCCTACTGAGATTTAGTGATTCTCTCCATGACTATACTGAGACTCAGTGAGTTACTTGGAGCTGGAAAGGTTTTAGAATATGAATGGTTTGGAAGAGTGGGGCGTGTTTTTTCTTTGCACTTCAAGGTCACAGAAGATTATATAGCTTATTGCAGAATCAGCAACAGCTCAGTCAAGGGCCTCTTTCTCGGTTGTGACATGGCTGTGCATCCAATCTAGTAGACAGGGTTGCTGTATTTTGTGGGCTATGATGATGCCTTGGCACTCCCCATGTGTGTTTTGTGCTGAAGTTTTGTTGGTTGATGTGTGGTGCTGCTGCAGTGAGGAAAAGGGCAGGTTTTCTTCTTATGCATGTAACTACTGCATGTCAGAGTGCTTCTGGAAGCACACAAGGGCTTTAGCCAAAAAGTTAGCAGGGTCTGGATCTCACAAGATGATCGACAGGGACTTGGAGCAGGAGTAGATGCACTCGGTGGCCAGAATGGCCATGGAGCCAAGCAGTTCAGGCAATGAGGAGCAGCAGCAGCAGCAACAAGAGAAGAAGGCGAGTCAGTTACTTGCCCAGCATGCTCTCCAGGAGCGTCCTCATTTGAAACCACCAGATCAAATCGTGGCTTGCCCTCGTTGTCAATCTTTGAACACCAAGTTTTGTTACTACAATAACTACAGTCTCACTCAGCCTCGTCATTTCTGCAAGAATTGCCGCCGCTACTGGACCGCTGGTGGTACTTTGCGCAATGTTCCTTTTGGTGGGGGTTGTCGGAAAAATAAGCGTGCCAAGCGTCGAAACATGGATGGACAGTCATCCAGTGGTACAGAAAATTCAGAAACTGACCACTCAATGGCAGCAGCTGAGCAGCACACACTGTTAGGCTCCTCCTCTGCTGGCTTGTTTGGCAGTGAGGATGGGATGGCTTTTGTGACACATCAGGAAGCTACATGGTCCCAGCCACAGGGTACAAGTCATAGTGGTGAAGGAGGTCTTGCATTCACACAGTCTTGCCAAGGGCTGGATATTGGTCAACACTCGCAACCTTTTGATAGTGGCATCATGAGTCTTGGCATGTTCAGTTCCATCAGACCAGATGCAGGAGCAGCATTGAGCATGCACAATACCTCCCAACAGGTGCATGGTGGAGACCTGAGTGCCTTTTTTGATAACTCTCCATACGGTGGGGCAGGGGCATTGGCTGCTTTGAGTGAGGCACATGGCAGCTATGATCACACTGATGGTGGAGATGAGGCGTCATCATATGCTAGTGGGGAAGTTTGGGGGAATTTGCAGCACCACCCAAAACAGGAAGTTCTGTGGGGCCAGGATCAGGAGAGTATAGAGGGATCATTGGACATAGACAGGCAGCAAGATAAAGCCAAGTTTCCAACTCCATCTCTGCCACCTGCCCAAGGGTTAGATGATGAGGAGACTGCTGCACAACCAGAGGCCTGGCAGCGGCCTGCATCTCAGGGAGGTATGTCACATTATGAGACATCATCCGATTCCAGTTTTTGGAGCAATCCAGGGTGGCCGCCTGGGGATTTGCATGTGCTACATGGATCTGGGGAAACATGACTTATGTGTAAAGCAGAGGTTTTTGTATACAATTTGCAATCTTTGCACCCAAAAGCTCCACTTTAGACACCCGATCAGGACCAATTGAATGTGGAACGGGCCCCACTTGAAGCAAATCGGGAACCCGTGTCCAGAATAAAAGTTTGCCAATACAAATGCTTCAAATAAAACTAGGTAATAAGAAGAGTGACCCAAGTACTGGGTTTTCTTTATGGTCACCAGTCCAATGTTAACATGTTGGTCCTCCAAAACAAGAATCTTAGCAATCTTCCTCATGGTCCAGATGAAGACAAATTTGTGTCAAATTTATCCCACTGAGATGGGGCATTTTATTCCTGGTTGGTCCAGGGTCTAAAGCTAATGGGGCCAATTAAAACCTCTCACATGATAGGATTGCTCAATTTAGATTCTGTTGGGTCTTGGTCTAGTGTCTAAAGTGGCCCCAATATCTAGGGTGCAAAGTTAGTTTTTTTTTTCCAGAGCTCAAACATACATTCATTTCTTGAGACACGTGGATCTTTTTACTTCAAGTGTTCTATGCTCAATTTATTTGGAGCCTTATATCCTCTGTAAAATGCCTGCAACTGTTGACCGAGATGTATCAAGGTGAGTAGCAAACTTGCCTACCACCTGAAGAAGCTCAGGTTCAGAAGTTACCCATGTTGTGACTAACTCTAAGTCATGCTCAAGTTTCTGCCCACAATTTGGTTGTTGTGTAAGACCATAGTCACCACTTAAAATCCACTCTGTCACCTTCCACCAAAAGACTTTTAGATTTAGTTCATATACATGTCTTAAGCAATGAAGTTATTCCTCATAGTTGAGCTTGAACTGGTTGGAGTTGTCACTCTGAGGTGCCGGTACATTCAACATTTGGTTGCAGTAAAAGCATCTGCTTGTTGATGACTTTTTTAATGTTGTTTTGCACAAGTTCGTTGTGTAATTGTCATGTGCAGTGAAGTTAGCAGGTAGATGAATGCCAGTGTTGTGTGAAGTGCAATTGTAGACTGTGAAGTGTTGGGATGAGGGTTGATTTCACATGTTATCTTTGAAAGCACCCATAATCACTTATAGGATCCGTTGGGCATATGGCTTCAATTTGTAGAGCAGGCCTTCATTGGCAGGCACCTTACAACTTGTGGGCTATACTTATTGCATGTACACTTTCACTCTCCCTTCAACCCTCCATTGAACTAGTTGTTGTCATCATCATCATGTGTGCCTTCTTGCTTAATGAAGGCTATCCCAAGATATTGTGATCTAAGAATGTTGGGTTGGCCAAAGACACTAAAAGCAATGAGAGTTTTTGGAGAATTTGGTGTTGGATGAAGGGTCACTATAAATAAAGACCTAATGGATATTGATGAAAAAGGAATGGGCGAGGAGAAAGCGACAAGCAAGTTGACGGTTGATGGGTGGCCAAAGACATTAAAGCAATGAGAGTTTTTGGAGAATTGAAGTTGGATGAAGGGTCACTATACATAAATAAACACCAAATGGATATTGAGGAAAAAGGAATGAGCAAGGAGAAAGTGACAAGAAAGTTGACAATTGATGGTTATTTCTAATCAAATTTTCTCTATTTTAGTGTTTGAGTGTTGGCTTGGTTTTGTGTTGTAAGTTAATGGTGATGGCAAATTTGTGGCATTGGAATGTTGTGAGTTAAGTTGAGTGCTAGACGATTATTGGTTTTGTTTTAGAGTTCTTGAAGAACTTTGGTTGTGGTGTACTTGGTAGAGAGATCTGGCAAAAAGTTCTTGGGGAAGAAGAGGCAATGCGAAGGATAAGTGGGGAACAAACAATAGTTAAGGAGGGGGATGATGTGAGTTATGTTCGATAGCAACAACTACGAATTTGTTCTTGAAGAACTTTGGCAATGGTGCCTTATGTTCATTTAGTTGCAAAATTAGTTGCAACTTGGTTAGTTATTATGATATGCTAATACATTTAATGTACACTAGGGTTTTGTGTACTAGATTAAAAGTATATTATTTAGTTTTTATTCAAAACATATTTAACATATATTATGCATGTTTAACATATTTAAATGTATTTATATTGTATTCAAAATATATATAACCATATTTGATTTGTATTTATGATATGTTAAGGTGTTTAGTTTGTATTCAAAGTATATTAAACATATATTTGCTCATATCGAAGGCATATTGGAATGAAGAAATGTCATTTTCATTTCATATGGTTCATTTAAAAATATATCATTTTTATTAATGTATGATTAAATTATAGTAGCAAGCATGGTTTTTTTTTTTGTGGTGAATTTTTACCACCTATTGACAAAAAAAAGGGCTAGCGAATCCAACAAAAGGATTTTAATTTTTTTTTTTAAACTCGCCAAATTTCAAGAAAAATAAAAAATAGTGTGTTCCATTAGGTTGCCAAAACTAGGTGTACTAGTCCACCAGGACAATCGCCATTTATTGCTAATTAATGCTAAGGATCTTCACTAGTACACCTACTCAAAGAATTTGAAAAGAAAATCATAGTAACAAAATCATATTAATATGACATAATCATTGTATTAAATGAGTATTAATTATTGATAAATTATTATTATCAACTAATTGATTCAGTAATATCAATTATTATATAGATAAAATTACATCATTATTTTAATTTATTTTAAATAAATAAATAAATATTTATTTAATATTTATTAGTTACATCAAAAAAATTAGTTGATTAATTAAATACTATGTCATAAATTGATACAATCAATAATGATTATTCACAAATTATTCATATAATTATTTTATTATTCTAAAATGAGATAATAATTAATTTGATTGAAATTTATTTAATTATTAACAAGTCAATAAGTTTATATTTAATGTTATTAATGAATTTTTTCAATCATTATTAATTTATTAATTAAAATTTAATGTTTAGTTGTTATGAGATAAGTAATTATTCAGAAAATTTTGACTAATTATTCAGATAATTAATTACCTGATTTTTTAGTTTCATTATTCTGAAATATCCTCAATAATTTGATTTAACTAACTAATCAAGAGTTATGATTAATGACTGATGTCTACTGATTAGTAAGTAATTAGTTAGCAAATACGTAATAATAATAAATTATTATATATGTAGGTACTATTAATGATTAATTAAATCTGAACGAATTTAATCAATTCATGAAATTCAAGTTTTAATTAATTAATTTTTAAAATGGAGTTAATAATTCCTAACTATAAAATAATAATTTAATAATAAATTTATTATTCTTATTAAATGATGTGATAGTTAATATTTACTCAACAAGAATTATGGTTAATATTTATAAATACTAATTAGTTAATACCTAGTTAGTTATAAAATATATAGTAATTAATTATTCATGAGTTAAATTATTTATTTAATATTAGTGATTAATTTAAACTGATTTAGTATCTACTAATTAAGTCAATAATTTAGAAATCTAATCATTTAAAGTTAATATTCAGGAATTACTTAATAATTTATTTGCTAGATAATCAATTAGAAACTAATTATTTTTATTTAGTTAATTGCATAAAATATAGAAAATAATTTATTTTTAAAGTAATATCCAAATAATTAAATACATTAAAAATTTAATGATTAATTCGTGAATTGATTAGTTAATTAGGCATTAAATAATTATTTTATGAAATATTTTAGTATTATTATTTAATTATTACTATGAACCAATTGATTACTTATGGGGAATCTATGATATAATAATGATTAATACTACTTCTAGAATTATTAAAATAATTAAATAATAATATGTATTAAATAGTTTTGTAAATGGGTGGGTGGGTAGGTAATTAGTTACTAGGTAATTAATAAAAAAATTATCTAGTTAATTAATTCTTACCTATTAAGTTGTATAATTTACAAAACTAAAAACAAACACAAAATTTATAGGAGAATCTTATTTAATTATAATTAAATTTGTGATTAAAGTGCAACTCAAATATTTAACCCATATGTTTTGTCCTTTAATGTCATCTTATGAACTATATAAAGAAAGTGTTTTTTCTTTTGATTTCACCTTAAATACCATGTGCCATTTGGGATGAGCTCAAAGAAGTTTAACTTTAAAGGAAAATAATAAATAAGTATTTACATAGTTATTTTTTAACTCACCTACGCTTTTGTCTTCCTACCTACTTATTGGCCTTTTTACTTAGGTAAGTAGGTGGGTAAATAAATAAATAGCCTAGATAGGTATGTATTGTAAGTAGATAGAGAGGTATTTTTTACCCACCTAATTTTACTTACCTACATGTGTAAATATTTTTTTTAATTTTATTTTTCAAATTTAAATTAATATTCCATGTGGCAATTTTTGATTGAGCCATGTGTCACAATCTATCCACATTTAAATCGAACAATCATGATGTACAATTGAAATCAATATTTCAATAAAAAATATTTTCATCCAAGAATTTTCCCTTGTCCAAATGTCATCATGTAAAATGTTGAAACTGGACCATATTGATTTTTCCTCATTATATATTATATAATTATAAAAATTTACCAAGCTTTGCCATGTGGCAAAATTTGATTAAAGAATGTGTTGAAATCTATGGCCATCCATAATGGATGGCCTAAATTAATATTTAAATAAAAAAAAAAATCCAAAAAGTTATTCTGTTGAGAAATGGTAATTAATGATAGGGTTGATTAATAGTTGCACATGTCATATGAAAGATGGTATATAATAGTTAACCATGCATTTAACACCCCATGGTAGCAAGCAAGTTGGATTGCATACATTTGCATGTGGTTGAAATCATACCTGGAAACTTTGTCACACCCATGGCAACAAGAAAGTTGGGTTACATCCATTTGTATGTGCTACAAATCAAACTTGCAAACTACATCAACACCCCATGGGCAACAAGAAAGTCGGGTTGCATCCATTTGTGTGTGATGGAAATCATACTTGAAAATTAGTTAGCACCCCGTGACAGCAAGAAAGTTGGGTTGCATATGTTTGTATGTGGTGCAAATCAGACCTGAAATTTGTATCAACACCCCATGGCAACAAGTAAATTAGGCTACATCCGTTTGTATATGGTGCAAATAAAACCTAAAAATTACATCAGAGCTCAAAGGATCATTAGACTTTGACAACTCTTGGAAAAAAAATTCTAGATTTGAAAAGAAAGTAAAACATTTGAAAGGTATTGACCAAAGTTCAAAAGGCAAAGGCTAATATGATTGAAAAAGCTTCTAAAAACAAGTGGAAAAGCTTCTAAAAACACTAAGAATAATGGAAAAGAAAGCTTCAATGGAACACCAAAGCCCATCAGTATGGGGTGTTGCTAAAAGGAAGCACAAATATGAGAAAACATTTTGGATGAAAAATTTGAGTTTAAACTTTGTAAAATATGTGAATCATTCTAGGCATGTTAGTAGTATATATTATTTCACCTATATACATGAAATATATTTAACACACTTCAAGTGGGCTTAAAATAATATACTTGAAATTAACAACATAAATACATACTCAATATTTTTAATATTTTCTAATATATAAAAGGTATAAGTATAGGTATTGATATGTATATCTATAATATACCCATGTTATTTCAAGTATATGAGATATTTAATATATTAAACATTAATACATCCATAGTTCTACATAGATCTAGCTAGTAGATGAATTCAAATTTTTTTTCCTTCCAAAACTTTTGGACCCCAAGTTTATGCCCCTCCTTTTGACAACAACCCATAGAGTTGGGTTTTGGTGTTCCATTGAAGTTTTATTTCCATTTTTCTTAGTGTTTTCTTGAATTTTTTTCCATTTAAAAAAAAAATTCCATCACACTAATCTTTGCATTTTGAACTTTGGTCAATACCTTTCAAATGTTTTACTTTCTTTTCAAATTTAGATTTTTTCTCCAATTGTTGTTAAAATATGTTGATCTTTTGAGCATTGATGTAGTTTTTAGGTTTGATTTGCATCACATGCAAATGTATGCAATCCAATTTGCTTATTGCCATGGGGTGTTGAATGCACAATTAGCATAAATATTATAGTTGAAGGTCACTCAAGAGGCATGTATGCATGTGAACAAATTTCTAAAGCTTTGAAAATGGATGGGATTTGCCAATGTTTTTATTAGATGTAACTTGTTTGACATATATGTAAAAGGCGGTAGCAAGAAAATATGGCATGAAATGATTACTTTTGTTTGTGATTCAAAAAGTTATGCTAAAATGAACAAATACAACATTGTTTCCATTTTTTTACGTTTGATTTTGGTCATGTTTCAATTCTGATTTGATTTTCAAGTATGATTTTTCACAAAGCACAAATGTATGCAACCCACGTTGTTATTATTATGGAGGCATGTGTTGAATGCATGTGTTCTAGCACATATGCACTTGAAAATCAAGGCAAGTACACTCATGAACAAACCATTGATAATGAATAAAATTCATTATATTTGTTGGAAGTAATTTGGTTTGACATGTACATGCAAAATGTGGCAATTATGATATGTGGCAGAATGAACATGTTTTCCCAATCCCCAAATTGAAACCCATCTTAAACCACCCACATTGAAACACATTGGAATACCATTATATTACACGCAGTTGTGTTTACACCATGTATATAAGCTTCCATATGTGTCCACATTGAAGTGCAACCACTCATGGAGCACAATTAATCCTTGGGGACATTGGACATCACTAATGCATCATTTAGCCTTCATGAACTATTGAAGTTCAACACAATGGACCAATGCATTAAACCAAAAGTTCCACTAGACCAACAATTATAATATAAGGCCAACAGTTCCACCAAGCTAATCCACTAAGTCAATAATTCCAATATGCCAACAATTCCACCAAACCAATCCACTAAACCAATCTAGTGGGGTTTTATTACAATCAACGTATGTTGGAATGGGACAATTGAATCCCATTCCATTGAAACTATATTTGGGTGAAAATGTCTAGTGGTTTAAGACAATAAGTTTGTTATATATATGTCATATATACAAGGATTAAGAACAAGAAATGAAACATACAATTTTAAGTGTAATATTCTTTTGAAGTAATTACACAACAATTTTTCACATGGGCCAATTATACATTCAAAGTAATGGTTTAAACATTTCACATTAAAAGTTTAAAAAAAACCTAAACCGATAGATAATTCCAATAGAAAATATTCACACCACTAAGAATCCACTACATGCCCACAATGAAATGAAGTTATGGTGGAAGTGGTCCACCAATAGTCACAGCCTAGTGGTTTCAAATGTCCATGCCACCAAGAATCCACTATGTTGCACAGTGGAATGGAATTGTAGTGGATCTATGGTGGAAATGGTTCACTAATAGCCACGAGTTAGTGTATGTAGTGAAGGTGTAATGGTTTTGGTGAGGTCCAATCCACTCATTTCAATTTAGGTGGACGTGCATAATGGAAAGGGGATAGGTTTTGTAATAGTGCATAAAAAACACTTTAAATATAAGGAATTTATAATTTGAATTTTTTTCCAAAATAATTGAAATTTTGGGTCTATTTGATGTTCATGAATCACTGGTGACATGCAAATTTGATGCAATGTAAATGTTGTTTAATTCAAAGTTATAGTTTATAACACAAAAGATTAAACCTCAAAGTAATTAACATGTTTTGGCATGACTTGAAATTGTGATCATTTTTCAAGATGAAACAAATAAATTTAATGTACAATCTTACATTTTTTTAAAAAAATATTTACTCAAAAATGATTAACAAAAAATGTGATATATTGGGGAAATTGTAAAAAATATTTTAAAATATTAAATATATATATTGTTACAAATTTCCTTTCTATGAAAATTCTTTTTTTGGCGAAAAGATTATAGTCCTTCAAAACAAAGTAAACAAATTGGCTCATTGATTTGTGATTGCACCCTTATTATCAAAACAAGTATCAAAATGATGTTTCTAACTATAGGGTTTCAAATTTATTAACAATTTTCTTATTGACAATCATAACAGGTCTTTTGCTTTTAGGTATTAACAAGTTTTAATTTTAAATTCCTTAATTCCTATTAATTTTCTTCACCATGACATCTATTTGTTCTGCCATATAACGTGAGTGTTCTTAAAACACACAAACTTGCAAAGAAAAATATACAAAGCCAAAATAGGGAGGAGAGGAAATGCTACCCCATTTTCTTCCAAAATCCCATTTGAAAAGAAAGAACGAAAATTCAAAATTCAACACAATGTTCAAATCTGAACTAATAACTAAAAACTACTTACTTGTTAAGTTTGGATTTGTTTACTTGTCCCTTAACATTATCCCCTTTATACTTTGAATCCACCTTCAAAATCCTTTATACATAGAAGTAATATTATAGAAATAATAACATTTATTCTTGGTAGGAACCTATGTTGCATTTTGTAATACATAAAATCTCCACCTCCTATTCCTCATCAATTGCCATACCCAATGTTGGTTACAAATCAAGAATGTGTGATTCCCCCTCCAATGGAACAACACATGTTAGTTGAAGTTGAACCATTACTTTTCTTCCTCTAGAATTATGGGTTTTGATACATTGTCCTTCTACTTCCTAAAAGAACACAAATTTGATGGTATAAGTTGGCATGTCGTACCCACTTCCTTTGCACATTGCACAAAACGAGTGACATGAGGTTTAAGCATTAATGCAACTATTGTTGTAAATGCTATGGGTGGCATCATTGGTTTTTATTCCACTTGTTCTTAAATGACAAGTGTTTCAGCTTCTTAGTCTGTAATTACCACCATCTTGAATTTAGGCTAGTGGTGGTGTTGGTGTTGTTTGTGAAGCTTCCACACCATGCATTTAAGCTTTTAATAATCACTTGTTATAAACTTGCATTACTAGCCAATGTACTTAAAATCAATTTCGTCTTCCTGTTCTTCGTAAACTTGAAATGGCAATGGTGAATGTCATCTTGGAAGCAATGCTTACAAAGGTGCAATATGAAATGATGATGCGCGTTCAAAGTCTATGTTTATTTATTTTTTGTCCTTTAAAATTTGTTTTCTTTCAACCCCATGTTCTTTCACAATGAATTGTAATTTTTTAAACAACTTTCATTACTCATGTTGTAGCTTGTTCATAATGATTATGCCAAAAAACATGATTGTTTATTGTCATTCGTAGGCACAAGCCAACACACTCACCATTTTTTCCATGCATTGATCAAGCAGATTGTTTGAAACATCAATTGTTTTTTTTGGCAACCTCCTTTTTTGGCGGGCTAATAACGGCCCCCACATGGGCCACCAATGTACAAGTGAAGGAATTTTGTCAACGTGGATTGCTAACGGTGTGCAGGCAAAAGTGGACACTTCCCATTATTGGTATTCATACAATTTATCAAGTTATTATTAACGAGATTTTCTATATGCCCATTAGTTCCTTACCTTACAACTTCTTCAATTACAAATTCTGAAACAACAACAAGTACATCTAAAATCTAAAAAATTATATACAATCCTATAAGATGCACTTGTTTTGCTACAATTTCAAAAAATTAAAATTGGCGAAGAATCGCTTCATTTCCCCAAATAAATAAATAAACAAATATGATTTCCAAGTTTGAAAATTATATAAAAGTTGATGCAAATCTCCTTTCCTAAATTCTAAATATGTACATACTACTCAATGTCAACATGTGCTCCAACTTGTAGTGAAAATACAAAATTGTATTAAGAAATTAGAATTTGTACATTATAGATTTAGAAAGTGAATATGGAAAATAAAAATTTGATATCTTTCATTTTTTGCCATCCTTCCTTTATACTTTAAGTTTAAACTTTGAAAGGCCTTGTGCAAATCACCTAAATAGTAACTAGTTGATAAAAACACCTTATTCTAATCAATTAATAAAAACTAGCCAATAAACTATTATAAAAAGTCAAAAATTTCAAATTTTGCTACCTATTTTGCCAACTACATGTTTTGTAGACTACCGATTCAATAGTGCCAGTTCAATTTGTGTCATGGGTTCAACTTGTGTCACCAGTTAAGTTACTACCGGTTATATTGTCAATATCGGTCCATCAACTACTAGTTCATAGTAAAATATGGTTAACAATTATTAATATTGGAATTCATACAACCAATTAGAGTATAATCAACTTGGATCTCCCCTTACTTAATGGCATCACATGTGTATTAACTATTTGTTGTCCATACAACTAGTTGAGTGATTGCATGTTCCACGTACCAAGGGAACAAGTATTAATTTGTTCAAATTCACCAGATTGGGTGAGGTTCAAAGTTTTCCATTGTGACTAATGATACAATATTGTTAGGAACACATTATTGTATACGATAAGGTTCATACCGCATGGTAAATTTCTCAACCTTTTCATTTGCTTTTTTTGGGAACCAAAAAAACATAATCACCAAACTTGAATATTTTCTTATGGTTGTTACAACCATAAAGACATGTTCCATTGTACTTCTGCAATGTTATTTTGGGCCTCCGTCTTATACTCTTGCAACTTTTCCAACAAATGTAAACGACTAGTTAGCACCCATATTTTTTCTCTTTTTTTGAGGAAAAATGAAGATAAAAAGGATCATAATATTTTTAAAAAATCTTGAATCCTAGGTTTAATAACCTTTGTATGATATCCTCATTTATTGGTCATGAGAAAGTGTGACCACTGTTGAAAAACATGATAAAAAATCTTTATATCATGTGTTTTTGAAATGTCATCATTGGTTTTACCCTTCAGTTAAATTTGAAATTACCATTCTTGACCAAGGGGTTGATGAAGATTGCAATATGAATATATTTGAAATGACAACTAACATTAGTGAGTTAATAAGGGAATTTGTCAACATAGGGCTTTTGATTTTCAAATGGTATCAATGGTGAGCAAAACATGAGACAATGTTTCATATTGCTCATCAAATCTTAAGGATTTTTGGATCACAAATTTAAACCAAAAGGATTTTTTTGATAGTTAGAATACCTACTAATTTAAAGAGGTGTCATTTTACAATTCAACAACCTAATCTTTTTAATTTTTGTGAACAAAAATTGGCTAAATAACCTCAGGATTGGTTGTAAATCCCCTTGTAGTTTGGTAGAATTATTTAAAATTTATGAAAATATATGAAAGGAATTAAAGTTTGAAAAAACCTTTGAGAAGGATGAATTTATGGATATATAAAATTTTGGGTAAAAAAAGTTGTTACAAACTTGTCATAAAAATTTAATTATAGTAAATTTTAAAATATTTATTTCGAAGTGCAAAAAATCATTTGCATGATTCAAAATGGTGTGGATTTGAGAAAATTCACCATTGTCATCCCTATAGTATACTTTGTAAATGGTGACAAGGACTACATTGAAATAGGAAAAAAATTCAAGATTCCCAAATGGGAGTCTTGAAAATTCCCAAACATGCCAAGTTGGGCAGTCTTGTCCTTGGGTGGTACGATTAAGGATGTCACACCTTGATTTTCTTGAACCCATCAAACATTGAAAAATCATGGGAAACATTTAAATGAATCTTTTCATAATTTTAAAAAATACATTTAATAGGTTCCATAGATTTTGAAATTTCAATAATATCAAGAATATTGTGTATTTTGATGTTTTTAATCATTGCATTCAGAAAAAATTTCAGGAATGTAACGCTTGTTTTTTTCCTTGAACCTTTTGGTTAGGAACAAAAATTTGGAACATGATTTGTGAAATTTTTAATGATTTTTTTTCCTAAGTTAATTTAGAAGTCATTTTATTTTTAGGTTTTTATTTGGTAATTAATTGATTAAATATCAATTAAGTATCAATTTCTAAAGTTGAGGTTGTCCATTTTTTAAGGGGCCATTATGATTAGGAATATCATTTTCTTAAATTTTCCAAAAATTTTAATTCCCAAATAAAATTCAAGCCATATATTAGAGCATGCAATTGATAAACATGATATATATATATTATAATTGTGAAAACATTTAATGAAAAAGGCCTAGAAAAATGATTTGGTTGTTTTTGGTTCCTTAACCATTCCTTGAGGTGGTTCCTAGTGGTACCACCTGAGGATGGGTTCTCCGAGTTATGAATTTTACTATTTTATGGGCTTGTAACTCTCACATATGAACTTTAGCAAAGTTGTAACCTTTGAAAAGAACTTTTAAACTCCATATCACATGTTTCAATTATAGGTGACCATTTTGTCAAACATTTTAATGGTTAAGAGTCAAAAAATTAATTTAATTTCCAATCATTCTCTTGTTCATTACTTGTGTTTTAAATCTTCAAATGGGGAATGTGACCTCACCTTAAATAAATAATTTTCAAAACCTTTTTAGTTCATTCCAAATAGTTTTCAATTTGAATAAGGTCTAGTCCCCTAAACCTTGCCCCAAAAATTTGGGACCATGAGAATCCACTTGGGAATGTTGATATTCACCTTCTTTCACTTGTGGGAGTGTGTTCAAATCTCTTGACAATCTCTTATGTTTCTCTCCTTGTCATGCCTTAACCTTTGTGACAACATTTCCAAAATAACAAAAAAGTTGAAAGGCAAAAAATGTATGATCGAATTTTTTTGGCTTGAACTTTTCAACAAGTACATGTTGAGTTTAGGGAAGTTTCGGTGTTGTGTATTTTTGGTAGCACAAGAGGTTGAAATGAGCAAAAGGTGTGAAAGGGTCATGGTGGGAGGGAGATGAACTTGGACATTAATTGTAAAAACCAATATTTCAATTTGACAAAGGTTTTTGAACTTGTTAAGGTGATGCAAGGAAGAGTATCTTCTAGTTAGGTATATGATGCACTTGATGAGCATCGTTGTGCTATTTCTAAATATTCACACCATTACATCTTATGCTAACGTGTGTTTTATGTTTATTCTTCTAATTCAATTATAATTTTGCATTCTTAGAGTGTTATTTTGTTTTAACAAACTCCTAGTATAAGGTGCCTTCCTTTGCTTTTTGGTTTCCATCTCTCCTCATTTATATGCTTTTCAAAAGGCAAAAATATGGAACTTGTAAATGTTTGAATTCAAAGTCAAATTCACATGTTTTTTACACATGGAACAAATCAAATGTTTCTTTTTCAATTGTCATTTTCCCAACTTCTATGCCTCCATTCCAATTCCCTACATGATGTTTGAACCAAGTTTGCTCTTATATTTGCTTGCAACATCTTCTCTCATGCCCCTTCAAACACTTGATATCAACATATATGTTATTAGTGGTTTCCAACTTATCAATGGTTGTGACATACAACTTGCAACACGTCATAAAAAAAATTATTTCTAATTTCAAAGGCTTGTTTAGGAAACTTGTCACTAAATGCATTGGGTGTGTTAAATATAGTTATGGAGGAATGTGAGTGGCCTTACTTCATGGGATTCCTTTTTTACTCGGATTGTGTAAGCTTGTGCAAAGGCAACCTTTCATTTCCAACTTATGATCAAGTTTATTTCTTATATTTGCTTACAACCTTGTTTTTCAATGGCCTTTTATAAGTTTGACATGAATTCATATCATCATGAAGAAATAGAACAACTAATTTGCAAAAGAACAAGATGTATATTGTGATATACGAATTTCATCATAATCCAAAAACTTTATATTTTTTATTTTATAGAATTTCTTAGGAAATGTGTACATATTATCATTAAGTTAATGGCTGTCTTTGAGATAATTTTATAGGAATAAGATTACACTACTTCTTAAATTATTATTATTTTTGGAATTTTGCAAGTTTAAGCAAAGGGGCAAACCGCCTTTCCAGTTTTTTTATTAGGTTCACCTCTTGTATTTTCTTGAAGATTCTTTGTGTAGAGAATTGATAAAAGTTCACCATAAACATAAACTATTGTTAGTTCCTCTTGTCGAACAATGTGAAACACTTTTTGAAATTGATAAAAACTTCCCATAATCAACACAATTTTCCATGTAGTAAATACCTTGTTGAAATTTCAACACTAGTATTCAACTAATCCACATTAAAGATTACATTCTATGCATTAGTTTGATTCCATTGAGAAAAACATCGTGCAAAAATCAAACAACATACTCACCAAAAATGATATTGCAAAATTTGCTATCAACTTGGTTGCCTTGAGCCAAGTTGTCTATCCTATGTTTTGAAAATGTGATCTAACAATGTCTTGAAGGTGTCATCCAAAATTTTCTTTTACACCACTCTTAAAGCTAAATCATCACCATTCATATTGCAATTTGAGTTCATTGGGTGAAAACACACTAGAAGTGAACCACTTTTGTTCAAAAGAGGTGATGTATAACAAGTATTATAGTATGTAGCAAGGTAAAATCTTGTGTACATCATTTAGTTATCCTAAACACGAATTAAAAACTTTATGATTTGCATAGCAACATTTTGAAAAAAGTTCATTTTGAGTCAAAGTTAATCTTAGGAGGATTGGATAAAATCAATGTATATACAATATATAACTTACAATTTTCCAATAGCCATAGGGCCTCATGTTTGTGGTTCATCAAACATTACCAAACAAATAAAAATTGAAAAAATAATGCAATGCCCATCTACAAAATCTCCTCCTCTTTGATATGGTAGTGGTTTTTTTTCCTGAAAAGAAAATATTATTATGCATTCATTACTAAACAAATGCAATAAAATAAAATTTTTAATGCAATTTCATCCAAAAAATAATAATTTCTAAATTTTCATAGATTTAATTGATGTATATCAATATCATGCACCATAAAAAAAAACTCACCCAAGAATTCCATCAATATACTATACAAAGTTTGAAAATCTGAATATATACTTCAAATTTGAGTTTAAACAATTATTATTGTACATGTGCAAGCTATGTTGTAAAAAAATTTGGAACATATCAAATGTGTGTATTTACGCATTAGTAAAATTGTAACATGTGTTTTAGGAATATGATATCAACCATGTGTTAAACTATATTTAAAATATAAACAAAACACACTTGATCATTTGAATGACCATATCTTTTTGTGAATAAATTTTTTTTTCATAATGGATGGTGTAACACAATGTTGGATGGATGTACTAATGGGTGCCGCTTATCAACATGCATAATAATGAGATGCATATTCAAATTTTGGCTATTTTCCCATATTTAACATTGTGGGTAACTAACAAACCTAAGTCGTACATATATCCTTATGCATAAGTATATATGCTTCAAGTGTGACTATACAATATGCATATATGATAATAACTTTTTATGGAGTCTAATCTATGAATACCTGTCCTATCATGGCAAGCTATTATAGAGGTGGGGTAATTTGAATGGGGCGTGGTTGGGGCAAACATCTTGTGCTACAATGGCCAAAGTTCTTTTGAGAATTAGGGTTCAACTCACTAGAAAGTTATTTTAGTTTAAGAATGTGTATGCTTTTAAGTGAATGGAAAAAAATTATGATAATTTAGATTTTGAATATGCATAACCTTTGTATGTGTTCATAGTAAATTTGAATTTAAGAAGTGGCAAATTCATATCCATCAAAAGGAAGAAAATTTAAGTTGAATCCATATTTGCCTTGACAAATGAATTGTTGGAATTTTTCAATGCATATTCATTTATCATTTTACAAACAAAGTATGCCTTAATGCTATCTTGGAATTAACTTAAAAATATGGTATCCATCGAACACTAATATAATCCCCTTTCATTGTCATTCCATATGGGATGAATCCAAGTCTTTCAATTGGTGAGAAAACATTCCCTAGGCAATGCTTGTGCAACATGTCCTGTCCATGCAACACCCTTGATGTTATATGTGTGTCTCATGTGAGAATGCATCCCACCAATAATCTTCATAGGTGGAATAATAGACAAAAATTCAACAAAAAAATGTGTGACATGGGTTATGTTGTGTCAAGTGCAAGGTTGGGTGAGAGAATATTTAACCTTGATCTACTCACATATAAACATTAAGATAAATATGTACCTTGCTTGGTTGGTAAATATTTTTGCCACTATATTAATTACCTTACCTAGGTGGTAAATACTTAAAACATACACTATCTTTACCCTACTATGCAAGTATAGTTTTGAGATTTCTTTTTACTTGTGAGTGGATAGGTAATTATTTTGATATAGGCAAAAATAATGTACATGCCAAATTCATGTCACGACATATATACATTTCCTTATTTTGCAATGTTTGTAGTTATGATGGATTTGTTCGAATTGTGGTGATTAGCTAATGAATATATATATTTTTTCACACTTTATTTCAAATAATTGTGCAATTTTTCTTGACAAGATTCTTATCGTACATATTCAAATCAATTTTTGTTATTTTTCTTTCTAAAGTGATTTAAATTTCACATGTTTATGTTTTCAATGCCAATTGGAAAACACTATTTTTTTCCCCATGTCAATGTGTCAAACTTGTACACATATTATGATATTTTTAATTTACAATTCATCTATGCATTATCTATCTACAAAGGGAGGCTATTTGTTTGTTTGTCATGTTGAGATCTCCTTAACCACAATGTCTCTTGTCGCACTTTTGGTGCCATTGGAAAGCCCTTGATGAGTAGGGGTGCGACAAGTTGGTTTCATAACTTTTTGACCTATGGTGAATAAGTTTTCAAATATTGAATAAAAATTTCACTAAAATTTCATTCAATTCAAAAAAACTAAAAAATATAGGGAATTTTGGTGCACTCTGGGCATTGTCGGAAAGACCTAAGTGAGTAAGATTTAATGAAAAAAATTTGAATTCTTTTAGACATAAGATATGGGACATGTTGAATTTTGGGGAGTTTTTGTCATTGGAAATTCAATTAAATTACAAAAATGATTTTGGAAGGAAATATTAGTTGCATAACTAGTTCACACTCAGGCCAATGGCACATGCTATCCCAGTACATATTAAGAAAACCCTAAACCCTACCTTTAGCATGTAAACATTTACCATACCCTTACCAAGTGAACAGGGTAATGTGGACGGAGGACATTACACCTTGTGGATTCCAAGGTCCCTGGTGTAATGCCTTGCTGCCAGGGCATTACATACCATAATAACTCAGGCAGGCCCGGACGGTGGAGCCTCTCCCCCTACAAACAAGAGGCCTCACTGTACAGTTCTGTCCTGAAAGGGGACATTCCACCAAACAAAACACCCATCCCCCAAGGTTATTACAAAGCTGAATTGTCTTGGCTAGTTTGGCAGGCCAAGTGATTATTGAAGACTACCTCCACCTAAGTACCATACTCCCTGAACAGATTTGGCAAAACAAACTGCCAAATAATTAATTAAATTTTAAATCTTAATTTCGGCACTTGGTTTTTTAATTCTGAAAATTTTGGCAAGTAATGGCTATAAAGAAATAATAAACACGATCTTTTCAAGTTTATGGGATAGTGTCAATCTTAAGGTCCGCGGTTGAAACCTGACAATCAAAATCAGGTTTTATAATTTTATAAAAATTTTGGCACAAATAATAAGTAAAATTTCAAAAATTCGGCAAAACAAAAAAAATTAAAATTTTATGCCAAAATCGTTCAGGTACTACGGTATTCCAGAACCCATAAATGGAGCAAGCATTATTTACCCTTGATCTTGGTATGCCATAGTTAGGCTTCACATGTTGCCCTAATAAACAGTCCTCTCCAAACAATAGAACCAACCAGCATTTGTTTTCCCCCCCTGGCCAAATTATAAAAAAAAAGAAAATGTGAAAAGAAGTGGGTTTTTGGTTTTTTAATCAGCAAATTTAATTTTTTAAATTTTGATTAAAATCTGGCAATTTCTATCTTAAGTTCCAAGTAATATAAAGGATGCTTAAGTTGAATGCTTAAGTTTTTTTACCTTCATAGTGGGACTCTAAATAGCCCAAATGTCTCATAAATCTTCTTATGGTTGATGACCACTTTAGCTACATCACAAAATTGCAAAA
>Ga0116227_10006951_pt1 | contig 22520 bp, 13 predicted proteins | sample S1TSphgellanicum_FD_89693 | JGI IMG/M metagenome (GOLD analysis project Ga0116227, IMG submission 89693) | Host-associated microbial communities from peat moss isolated from Minnesota, USA - S1T2_Fb - Sphagnum magellanicum MG | ecosystem: Host-associated > Plants > Peat moss > Unclassified...
AGGAGGTGGAGGTGGAGGAGGCTCCGGAGCCGGTGGTGGCGGAGGTGGGGGTGGGGGAGGAGGAGGCGGTGGTGGTGGTGGGGGCGGAGGAGGCGCAGGTGGAGGTGGTGGTGGCGGAGGTGGTCGTTGATCTGATTTTTGCATTGGGTTCACGGATTGTGCAGGTACTAATGTGGCGCCTCTCATTCTCTGGACATGTCGCTTCAACTGGCTCTCAACATCCGACTTCAATGTTGTATTCCTTCAGCGCTGAACTTTGTGCTTGATTTAGTAATTGTCACACTCATTTCTTCACTTCAATTGAACAGCTTCGACATAGATAGACAAGACGACGTCAAGATTCAACTGAGCGTGATGGATCGGCTGCTGGGCTTATTGTGCACCGGCCTCTACTGGAAGTCCTGCAGCTAGTGCGAATGGAAGAATAATCACATTCTTGACTCGACATTTAGCTAGGGGCAGTCAGGAGTAGCTTCTCAATTTCGAGATGACTATTAGCCTTCACTACATCTAGATTTAAGATTTGTACCTGGTCTATTTTATAATGATATCAGTTTGTAGTAATTTCCACTGAATCATCTTCTAATTAATACACTGCAGTAACTAAAAGTGTGCAGTGTGACAATGAGTTTCATGAATCACATGAAGAATGTGAACAGTTTAAGTGACATTAGTTGTAGGGGTTGTAGTCACTTGTTGTACCCCTGACTGGTCAGTACTGGGTGGTTATTGACATTGAATTTGAATCACACTATTTTTCTTTTCATGAAATTTTCCAGATGATGCACTCATGTAAGATTAAAGCTTGAGCTGGCATACATATTCACTTCGACCTCAACAATGTATAGGGTAAAACTGCCCGTGATCAAATACGTGCTTATCATTGAACATTTTCAAATAATTTCCTCATCCCTTAACCAAATTGAGCAATTTTTGTGTCATTGGACGTGCAAACTGCAGGCTACAACTGTACTTTGGCTACACCTGTACTTTGAGTGGTAGAAGTAAAGAAGCAATGCAGAAGACACAGGAAGAGGATGAGTGATACTTTGCTTCAATTTTTTTCAAAACTAGCTCTAGAACCCTCTTTAGTTCCAGATCCATATTTTTCTCATTTGTAGTCTGTTTTGAGGGATTTAAAACTTGATAGGTGTGTCAACTAGGGATTTACAAAACACCTTTATATTCCAGAGGTAAAGATGCAACAATCAAAGATTTTAAACTTGAAATCTTAATCTGAACAATGGACCCCCTTACATCACATATCACATATCTTTCTCATTCCTTGACCTAATTGACCAATTTTTGTAATGTTGGAAGCACTAGGTGGAGGGTTGTAAGTGTTCTTTGACCTTTAGAAGCAAAGGAACAATGTACAAGGACTCAACCTCCAAAAAGTTCTTGAGTGTTCGCTCACCAGCCTATCTACTCTAACGACCTTGGCCAATTTTCTTTGAGTAAATAAATTTTGTGAAAAGCTTTTCAAAATTTTCCTTTTTAATTGAAGTCACCTCTGCTGAAAAAACTTCACTCTAAAGGAGAAATGGACCTTCCACCCACTAAATTAATTCCCAATTTTGTAAAAGTTGTTTATGCAAGGTGAGCAACAGTTTTTCAGCTCTTCCTGAGAGTGAACACCCAGGAAGAGCCTTAAAAACTGTTCCTTACCTTATACATCATTACTCAAATTTTGTTCTTGCCTAAATTAAAACCCTCATATTCAATGGGATTCAATTACTTGTCAGGCATACATAATAAAGGTCATATCCTTCTTTTTTTTCAATTTTGTAGTGTAGCAACAGATGCAAGCCTCCCCCAAAAAGATTTCTACTTAACTGGTGACAGTTTTGCACAGGGCTGATAAAAGTGTAGCTGGTAGACAGACCTGTGCTGACACTCTCACAAAATAGTAATTTAATGGGCAAAATTTGATGACTACTTTCTGGAAAAAAGGGATTTTTCGCCAAAAGAAGAAAAGACTGATGAATACTGTATCAAACATAGGATCATGTGACCTAGCACCCACTAGTTCAACATCCATTAGAAACCCGTTATGACTCGGTTGTGCACAAACCACATCTGAGTCACCATGTTAGAACCTTGGTAACCTATTCTGTAAAGCCTCTTACTGCCCACCTCACACTAATTATATAAGTGGGTATATATAATAGATAAGTAGGTGACATAAGTCATTACTATGTATGTAGGTGAGTAGTACGACACTTGCACCTACTAGGTAGGTAGATGCATGTGGATCTTTAGTACATAGCCAACCACTGTGGTTAGCAATGGAACAGAAATACAGTGAAAAAGTTGTTTCCTGTCTACATACAATGCATTGGACTTGCAAGGTGCCATGGTGGGTGGTGGTTCACATGGTCACTTTGGAAGCATTTTGCATTTACAGCTTTGCAGGGATTCTGTGAACAAAAGTTGGCAGATTCAGTTCTGTTGTTAGCTATGAACTGTTTATGACCATTTCGAATGGCAATTTGTGTGGACAATTTTTGTAAGGACTCTTTCCAAATTCTTTGAGTAGAAACTAAGGGAATTTCCTTCTGGATTTTGGGTGGACATTGCAAGGATTTGTTTTATGGTATTTAAATATGTTTTGGAATATGGTAGACTGCTTGACATGTATAAAATTCAATAGTTCCCTTCACCATACACTGGAGTTTTTATTAATATCGTAACTCAAGACCTATGACAAAGATTGTAACAACAAATTGAGATGGTGCAGAAAATGCTCGTATAAAAATGTTGAACTTTTGAGGCCAAACTACCTTTTTTTTTTTCTTTATCTTTTTTTTTAACAAATCACAACAGCAGACCTAGCCAACAAGCTATTGGCACCTTCAAGACACGCTCAGTGTGCTAACCCATATTTTTACACATAGTTATATTATTTTATCTTTATAAGAAATAGTTATCATTTTATTTTTTAGTACAGTAAATAGTTATTAAACATGATATTATTTATTAATTAATTAAATTTATATTAATTATTGATTTTTCTTGTTAGTGTTAAGTTACTATATTAATTATTAGAAACCTAAAACATTATAAATATTTTCTTCTTGTATCATTCTATTCATTCAATGCAATACATAAAAAGTATATATTTTTTAGTCTTGGTGTGCTCTAATTCACGCTAATACAGTGGCAGATGGCTAATAGGGGTTTCAACTGCACACTAATGAGTTTTAACTTATTTCTTTTCTTGGGGTCCCAAGGTCAAAAACAAGGCTATACCACTGAGCCATCACCCTTGCAGTAAACTAATATTCTTTTTTTCCTCTTTTGTTTTTGTCAACTGCAACTACCTATTGCTTTCATCCACTTCCCATTCTCTTTTTTTATGCAGAATGGGGTGAAAAGAAAATTTGTCAAGAAATCTCACCAAGGTTTATTGTTTTGGAAATTTATTAATCTACCTTCACATGGTTTTATAAGAGTTGACTACACTTGGCAAAAAATAGATTTAAAATTATTTTCTTCTTACGATATTGTAGAACATTTGCAATTTTGACATTAATTAAATATTACAAAATTTGTTGGAATTCTCAAAAAGTATTTTTCTAAGAATATAACTTAATATGAAGAAAAATCAAAATGATTTTGTAATATATATATATAGCATGGAATCTTTGAATTTAATTAATTAATTAACAAAAATGTGTTGAAACTACCCTTATATCCAAGGGGACACTTAGTGTGAAGTTTGGTATTTACATGTGTCAACAACTGGTTTTAACGAGGGTATTAAATATTTTTCAATTTATTTTTCTATCACCTTATTATTATTATTTAACTATTTAATGTATACATATTAAAGTCATCTTACATTAACTATAATCTATTATTTCAAATTATTACATACCTTATATTATAAATTATTTATTTATTTGAATAAAACATTATTTATTTTTAACTAATCATATTATATTTTTATCAAACAACCAATATATTGCATTTTATATATTTATTCACATTTTTATTTTTATTTTTTACTAGTGTCTCTTTAAGCCCCTATACTATGGTAACCTACATAATCACCTATTGAATGAATTTTTAAATTTATTTATTAGTACATAGAATTAAAAATCATTTAAAATCTTGAACATTTTTCTAACCTCATCAAATTAGATGTTTAACAATTTTATGATACATTTTGTAATATTTTACATTCAACATTAAAAAATACATGAAACAATTTATTGGACTATGGTTTTCCATTTGATATTGTTTTTAGTGCCAAAAAGTTGCAATTTGTTGTGGATGCAGGAAACATGTCAAATTGTGAGGGTTGAAAAACATGATTGACAATAGAAGAACAATTTGCAAGTAAACACAGAGAAATAGGAAAGTGAAAAGCAATACATTTTTCATGAAAGGCCATTTATTGCATAAATTTCATGGCATTGACAGAAAAAAATGAAAAAAAAATCCAAACTTAAGTTAAAACTCATTTATCACCAACCTATGGAAAAAAAGGAATTTTAAGCCTTGTTTATTACTAATATAATATGTACATTTTTCATTATTAAGTGTTGATCTCACCTTGAGATCATCCCTTAATGGGAATACTACTATTTTCACCCTAAGTTTTCTTCCTGTTGCAAATATATTTGATGTGTTTTTGTTTCCTATTCTATTAGCTACCATATTTGTTTTCTCATATAATTGTGTATTTGATTTCCAGGTCAATTTTTTTGTTGAAAGCTTGAGATTTCATACCATCTCCTTTCATGCTTAAAGTTGAAAAATGTGCATGATGTTAATACCTAGTATGTGAGTGTGTCCCATGTGTGAAAATGACCCATGTTTTTGTGTGAACTCAAGATAATGATTAAATTTAGTGACAAATTGTGAATTTATGTCATAACTAGTGATACCCGTGACCTTCGACACTCGTGGCTACGCCACTCCAGCCACCCCGAACGTGCAGTGGTCCCGATCGATGTTGTGCGGGTATCATAATCAACCGTGTGTACCTTCAAGTTATCAATCCGGGTATTTACTCCCTTACCCGACGTGAGAAAACCCAAAACTTCGGTTCTGACATTTTGAGCCTTGGTTCCCAAAAGTTTTGGAAATTTCCGAAAACACACTCCTCTATATAACCGTCGGTTCTTTCGATAGTTGGGGGGGGGGAAGGGGAAGGTTTTTATATCCGCCTCTGGTGCGGTGGGAGAGGGATGCAATCCGACTGTCATTCTTATCCTTCGGATGGCTGCAATGCTTTGTGGAGACGATTTGTACACGGAAACCGTGGTGGTCCAACCCCTGTCACAAACTGACACTGGTCACCCGCTGCTTCACCGGCCTCTCCCTCCCCCACCCCCCCAAAACCCCTATCAGACAAATAGACATAATGAATTAATATATTAGATAAGCCTTTGAGTAATGCATATTTTTATTTTTAAAAATTAAAATATTGAATCATAATCAGTATGGTTATGAGTCTAAAACTTGATTTTGAGTATAAAACAAATGTCCTCCACCTCACCACCCATAAACAAGAAAAATTGGATATTATAAATTTCATCACTTTGGCCAATCATTATGGTCAGCTCGTTAGAAATAGTGAATAACAATCAAATTTCGCTATTGTTTATTTTACTTAGAGCTTTGAAATATGTGCAATTTTTTCAAGCCCAAAACAACTTTAAATGAATTCACTGAAATTGATTACAAGATTCCATGCACAGTTTTCACTTTGGAGCATTTTATAATTGTTAGTAGAGACATTTCGAGAGTATCTTTCGAAGTATGCTGCACAACATGTTTTGGAGGAATAATATTTAAACACTTGCTAGTTTGGCTCAATAAAATGGCTTTAGACCAACATTTTTGTTGAAGATGTTGTGCATCGCAAAAGCCACTGCAATAATCTAGACTTGCTAGACTTGATTAGCTACATATATCAATTGGTCAACGCACTGGTTTAGTATTTCAATTTCATGTTTATTGGTGGGGCATGGAAAACAATAAATAATCTTGGATATGAGGAATATTGGTGTAGGGTCAAACATCAAGAATGGGTGGAGCTATTTTTAAAAGAAAATTGCAAATTCTGATGGAATAGATTATTAATGTTGGGCAAGTATCATAATTGCATCAAACCCTTATTGGTTATCAAAATTGTTAAGATACATAATTAAGGTTCTCAAACAATTTATATGTAACTCTGGTTCTCAATTTTTTTGGAATAAATCAAGTAAAACAACTATGCATCTTACCAAACAAATACTATCACCAAACATTTCCCAATATTTACCTAATTCCTTAACCAAATTGAAAGATTTTTGTGTCATTGGATGTGCAAACTAGAGGGCTACAAATGCTTTTGAGCATTAGTACTAAAGGAGCAACACTCAAAAGGAAGAGAACAACAATAGTTTGTTTCAAATTTTTCAAAAAAATAGCTCTAGACCCCTTTCTAGTTCCAGCCCCATATTTTCATTGTTTTTAGTTTGTTTTAGACAATTTAAAACTTGATGAGTGCACTAACTAAGGCTTTACAAAACTTCTTCCAAAGCAAAGATTCAATGATTGAAGATTTAAAACTCCCTTACACCAAACATCCCAATCTTCCTCATTCCTTCATCAAATTGAACAGATTTTACAACATTGCAAACACTAGGTGGAGGTCTACAATTGTTCTTTGAACCCAAAAATGAAGTTTCCAGTGTGTGTGCGAGATTCGACCTCTTTACAGCACTAAGTGTTCAGTGATAAATGTAATTACCCTAATCATCTACGAAACTGTTTTCCAAGTTAATGGTTATCTCATGAAAACTAGCTAAATTCTTTGAACATTTTGGAAAAACCAAAACTAGTAAAGCTCTAATTCTAAAATATATATCAAATTTCCTCCTTCTCTTTCCTCAATTTCATTTGTCACAAGCAACCTTTTTTTTCAATATGAAACTTTGCCAAAATATGAAACTTTCTTTCTGAGTTGTGAGCCCCACAATGGTTTTATTGAATTTTTAATGAAAAAATTAGTAAAAAAAAACAAGGGTTTTGGACTAGGTTTGCTAGATTTAGAAGCTTGCTTGCTCTTGCAAATCATCACAAAACAAGCTTACAAATTTATTTTTACATCCTACTGATCATGCTGCTATTTAATGTTAAATCCTTTTTGGGATGCTAGCCAATGATGCAACATCACAAAATTGAAAAACAATTCACTGATCACAAGTCCACAACTTAAATTTTCCTTAATCCTCCTGCTCAACTACTTTTTCAAGTTATTTGAAATGCCAAAATACTATGGATGTACAGAAATACAGACATTGTGTAACAATTTCATCAACCCGTAAGATCCAAACATGATGAAAATGTTACAAAAATTACTACAAGCCAAGACTTTCATTAAAAATCTGGTAATTGGAGGACTCCAATTTAGCTTTAAATTCCCAAAGTTATTAGTGCAATTAATGCATGAAGAACCAAAACACCTCAAACAATTCTCTAGCAATTGGGTGAGAATTGAACCTTCCTCCTCTTTGGGCCACACCCATTTGTTTGTCACTTTTAATTCACATTTAAGTGTTTCTTTTTTTTTGACTTTTTAAAACACCAAGTTCAAACATATTCTTCCAATTATTTCTTTTTTAAATTGAAAATTTCCACAGAAAAATCACTCACATAAAGAGATCAACTATCTACAATCTGGAGGTCCTTCCAATTATTTGGTGCATTTAAATCCATCTCATCATCCATGACATTCCCATCCATCCATTTCTCGATCTATCTTTCCATCCAAGGCGCAAAACATTCTGAAAGCTAAAGAATTAATCATGGGTAATATTCATTGATACCTCAGTACAATAAATTTATTGCCACATGGCACTTCAACATTGGTGATTTCACCAACAATGTCGCCCATTGAAAAACCTTTGGACCAAAGTTCTCTGCATGTGGCAGCCTGACATTTGTGGCCTTTCTGGCGTGTGTCCCAGGGGTGACCTAATTCCTTGATTCGAAGGGCCAACAAAGTGGTAACCGGAGTCTCGTGTTTCAGATAACCACGGTTCAAATCAGCTCAGGTTAGGTCACGTGAGGTCTGTTAGGGCCTCTTCTTCTTCATCAATGTGCATTCTTTGTCGCGTGTCCGGATTCCGCGTTTATTGAAAGGGAAGCGATCCGCGTTGCTTTGTTAGATCAGAGACATCAAGTCAATAGAATGATAAATGTGGCCAAGAAGGTTGCACCTGCACTGTGTGCAGTCATCGATGCTCAGCTTATATGAGCTGGTACATCCAGACACACCAGCAGATCGTAGATAAGCAGCTGAGCACCGTCCTGTACATTACAGCAATTTGACAGGAATGCAGGTATCGATCGATTGCCAGGCTGCGCAATAATGAACCGTCGCTCTATAATGACATCCGGAGAAAAAAGCATCGTCGAGATTATGCATGTATAGTGCGTCCACACTGAGTCAACTACCCTTCAGCCTTCTTGTCAGATCTTGGTGTATCGGAGTAGCAGGCGGCATGCCGTACTCAGGAGTCAGTACTGATTTGTTGCGTCGCTTACTTTTGTGGCCCTTAGTCAATGAAGGCAGAGTACGACTAACTGTACAAGTTCAGCTACCACGTCTACCGCAATATTGTGGCGAAGAAAAAAATCGCTATTGTGCGCAGGAACTTTATACTTTTCTATTAGCTAGAGTATAGTTAGCATCAATATCGACAATCATGTTGGAATGCACACCGCTGTAGCAGTAGCAACTTTAATGTAAGCGGTTTACGCTGAGGATGATTCAGGAGTCAGCACTAAGTACATCTTTCCATTAGGCTGCTGTGAACATGCTGTAATCACAGCAATCTTTCATTATATTTTTCCAACTAGAAGTGCTCAGTCATCTCACAGGTCTATGGGTCAAGCATTGACCGCTTGCACGAGCTATGAGAGCTGCGTGTCAAATTGCGGATCACCATACAATGACATGTGTCCTTTTTCATGAGAACATGTGTTCCCGAAGTTCCTAACATGATTAATTACTTATTTTCAATACATTTCCAGCTCTCTAATGAAAACCTACAGACCTTGCGGCAAGAAACTGCAAGGCTCCATTTTCGTGGCTTCCCATTATGCTGCTGTGATGTGTTGTGATCATAGCAACCTAATGGAAAGAGACCTTGATCACGATTAGCAAACAGGACCGATAGAGTTCCAAGCTGATGATACATTATAAGCACAATTAATAAACCTTACGCCTTTGTTAATTTCTTCAGCAAGAGTGTCCATGATCATAAAAGAACTGTTTTAGGGCATGTTCATGCAATAAGATAATAGAAATAGAAATAGTATCAACTATGCAACGCATTTATCACACTCTAGGCAGTGTTGGTGGAGCCAACTAACTCGCATTCACATCGATTCTTGTGTCGATGTCAGCGCCAACTGCCGCCTTAAAGTTCCGAGACAGAGAGTCAACTTGCAAGTTATGGCTACTCGTGATCGGTTTCCGCGCGAAGATGTTATTGAAGCTTAGTACCCCGCCTATATAAGATGCACTCTGAATCTCATTCAGCATCGCTCTATTCATCAGCGCCTTCTCTTCAGTCAGTACTGGATCGGAGTCAGCGGCATGGCTTCCTCAAGCGCAGTGAAAGCTTTGTCTTTCTTGGCTGTTGTTCTCCTTCTCTCACAGGCTGTAGTATTACCGGTGGTGTGCAGACAACTCTCAGAAAACAGCCATTCGGAAAAGGTGGCAAGCAAGTCGTCAACCGAAACTAAGGCATTAGTTCAAACTTCCAACTCAAGTTACTTTTTCCTGACTGGTTTTGTTCATGCTGCAACCCTGGCCTGACTCTTGAATTGGTTCAACATTTTCTTGCTGTTGCTGCTATCCAAGTGAATATACAGTCCAATTTTTCCATTGAGTTCTGATCCTAGTTTGTGTGTCTGGACTGTGGCTTACACTCTGGCGTTCCACAGGTATCCGACGCTGATAAGCCTACAAAGGTTACCAGTACCGAAACCAGCGGAAAGAAATGGGGTGATAACAACTACGGAGGTGGAGGTGGCGGCGGCGGCGGCGGAGGCTCCAACAACTACGGCAACGGAAATGGTTATGGAAATGGCTACGGAAACGGAAACGGTTACGGGAATGGCTACGGGAACGGGAATGGTTACGGGAATGGTTACGGGAATGGTTATGGAAATGGTTACGGGAATGGATATGGAAACAGGAATGGTTATGGAAATGGCTACGGGAATGGAGGCTGGCGTGGTGGCGGCAACAACAACTACGGACCTGGTGGAGGTGGAGGTGGAGGCGGAGGCGGAGGTGGTGGCGGCAACAACAACTACGGACCTGGTGGAGGTGGAGGCGGTGGCGGAGGAGGTGGCGGCGGTGGAGGAGGGGGTGGTGGCGGCGGCAAGTAAGCTGATTGTTGCAGCAACATCAAGCTCCGTGAAGGTAATGTGAAGCGTTCATTCTCATGACCCTACTCAGACAAAATAGAGACGTAGTTCAATATATTCTTTCGATACTTTTTGTGCTTGATCTAATTGTTGTGTACTTCATGCGCTGCAATTTAAAACAGCTCAGCCTTCGTCAACTTCAAGATCACGTCAAGAGTGAAGAAACAACGAGATGCTAGCTACGTTTGTGCGGCAACCTGCTGTACTGGTAGCGTATAAATTGCTGCAGGCTCAGTGCACACAAGAATAACGCAATCCTTGATTATTGAAAGCTTGAAAATATTCCGGAGGGATTTTCTTTCTTTTTCAGTTTCGTATGTAGTCTTCAGTGAGCCATCTGCTAGTGGACTATACACTGTGACATTTATATGATGCGACTAAACCCATGAAGAATGTGAGCGGTTCAAGTGAGGTCAATGGGTGGGTTTCCAAGCTTAGACCGTAAGTAGGTTATTCTGCACATTGAATTTGCGAGTGTTTTTGGACAGTTATTGCAGATGATGCACAGCTGTGCAGCACTTTTGCTTGCACGCATATAGTATCTGAACAATGTACAAGCGCAGGGAGCGAATTTCTATAATGAGTAAACAGAATTCCGTATATGTAAAATTCCAATCGTTCTCGCCTGACAGCACAATTGAATCCGAATTATCTATGATCAGATGTTCGTAACTACACGCGTATGTGTGTCAAAAATAAGTGCACTGTGCATCATGGAGGGTAAGAAGTTCTTAAACTTATTTTGTGATGGAGACGCGTATGGTATGCAGTTCGACTTGACTGGCGACACGCTTTCATAATTAAAATAGTAGCCAGTAGCCAGAACTCTGACAACACTCCTCCCTGAAAAACAAATTGGGTGAAATCTGCTGAATTTTTTATTAAAACAAGAAAATTTGCAACAAAATACTTCTTTTTTTGGGTTTTAGTTTCGCCTTTGAAGATTTTTTGGCCTTTGGGTTTCAAGTCCTTTTGAACTAATTTATTTTTTAGAACTGGAACTAGAGGTTCTTCATAAAAGTAAAGAACCTGCCCAACACTGGTTTGAACCTCAGGCACCAACATCGTCTTCAAATGATCAAGCTACTCATGAACCTTCACAGTACTAGGGATAATTAAACCCACAAGCAGTTACAAGCCTGGTCCATTAGTTCCAACCACTTTGGCTATTGGCTTGACATTCAAATACTGCAAACTGATGGACTGAAAGTAGGATGAATGGTTTTGGATCCTTTTTGGATGAAGTCCCTTTTTTTATGAAATAGAGTTACTTCTAACATCTATTGCAAACGGCTCAATGTAAGATTGGTTGAAGCAACTTCAATTGTCCTTAGTTTTTGATGTGATAACAATTTGTTTCCTTGCATAAAGTGTTGTCAACTAGAATTACATTAGGTTGCATTTCTATGACTTCAGTAATCTTGGAGTTTTACAGCTAATTTGAGTAATGGGGAACAGGAAGGTTCCAACTTCTCCCTGATCCCATAAGGTTGCATAAGGATGAGGTTTATCATGACCCATTTGTCTTCACAAGTATTTATTTGGGCATTGGACATTATGATAAATGAAAAAGCAAAGCTCCATGTAATCCCATTTTATGATACACACCACAATGTGCCATGAGACAATATTTAGTTCGTGAAGAACTAAACTAAACTGCATACCTCCAAAACTCCTTCCAACTCCTATTTCAAACAACCCCACATAAAACAATGGAAAATATGATGCATTTAAACTGGCCTTGAGTGGGCTAAAGTGCCAATGACCTTTCCATCATGTTTTCCTTGACAAATTGATGGATATGAAACATGATTGGCAAGTTCATGAACAACTTAAAATCCATAATAGATTTGATTTTTGTCAAGATCCTCTAAATTGCTTGCTAGGAATTTCAATTCCATTGTGTTGTACAAGCACTAATAAATAAGCTATCAAAATCTGCGTGGGGTCACTCCTATATTTTAAAAAGCGCTTGAAATAAGAAATATTTTTTAGTAAATTGTTATGAAATAATGGCATATTTTAATTATATTTTAAATATATTCTCATAATGAATTAAAAGCGCCCTATTCATATTTTTAATTTTAAAATTATTTTTCCTTGATAAGTTGCACCTTCTTTTTTTTACACATTGTTTGAAATAAAAATGGAAGTGACCTCCTAAGGTCAAAATTGGTTCTTCAAAGTAAAAATTCAAAGACATTTAACAGAATTCTTACAATGACCTGTATATATCAATTAACATAAGTCTTCACAAAGATTTAACCAGGACCTTCCAAGTAGATTTTTAAAATAAAGTCTGTTGAACACCTTTGTTGGTAATTCACTCTTATGCCCTAACCCACCACACTCCTTCCTCCCCTGGGTCTCTCAACACTTTTGTTAGAGCCTCCTTATCTCACAGTTTCAAATGTGCAATAATCAATAGGGCATTTTGATAAAGCCCCTTCTTTACTAGCTTCTTTACTAGCTACACAAAATTATCGCAACATTTGGACAGCGTCTGAAGGCCTATCAAGGCTGGAAAACCCAAAGATGAGTGGCGTTTGGAGCTGACAAAGAACAACATTCTAGTAGCCTATTCCTATCCAAAGTCCACGCACCCATCTAGTACTTCTCCCATTTCTTCAGATAAAATGTAAACATACTTGGTCAATACACATTGTGAGCAGTTTGTACAGAGTCACTGTGAATCTCTTAAGTACAAAATTCTAAAACTTTCAAGATGAAATGAGAAGTGAGAAGCCAAACAATGCCAGCCGCTTCGGCCCTTTATTTCTAAAGGCCTTTATCTCTAGGGAGCTGTACAATGTTCTAAAATTAACTGCTTATTGATCCACATTATTTGATGAAATGACTTGTAAATTGAAATCATCAAACAATTTTGTATCACCCTTGAACATGCACATGATTGATGTTTTTTGACATAATCCATGACTCTCGCTTTGACATAAATACATGGGCTCTTTTGGTTCAAAGGTTAAAATTTATAGGTTTCTAAAACAAAGAAGTTTTATGCGAAGGATCCATTTGCACGCTACTTGAAGGCTGTACTTCATCCAAAGGCTATTTTACTGCTGCGAGTGGACCTGCTCTAACAGAGGAAGGTAACATTACAATAACATGAATGCAAATGATCTGAGAATTTGAAAACATATGCCACACCATTTGACACACAACTTGCTGCATAATCTTTATAAATTATCATGACAATTTTGAATGCCATGTACATGAATAGAAAGATGTGAAAGTTTAGTGTTGGAACCAACTACCATCTTGTTGGTAGCTTGAGAGGAAATATTGACTCCCTCTTCTAAAGTGAGAGGGTACAAGTTTAACATCACTTGCAGGAACCATGCTTTTGACACTAATTAGTAGCCTGGGTGTGTTAGAAAATACACACCAGAAATTGGAACCAGCTGCTTGACTACTAAGAAATCCAAGTTTTTTACATATTGATTTGATCTTCTGGACAGCTAAATTTCACGGTGATCAAATCAAGTCCCACAGCTCTGTCTTTTTTGAGCTTGACAGATTGATTCTGAAATTTGCTCTAAAATGAGTTTCGCATGTTGCACCAACCCATGATGGATTGTTGATGTGATTTCATTGCGACAGAGAGACATAATACACCCACCCAAAACGCCAATACTGTCATAGACAATGCTTCGTACAGAAGCACTGACCACGACCACTGTGGCCTGCCTGTCAGTAACTCAGGGACAAATTGGGGTACGCCTCGAGCGTCGTAAGATAAGAGGGATTCGCGGTCTGACTGCTTCAGCTGAGACTTTGGATTTGCCAGAAACATGATCGGTACAAGCATGTGGCAGGAAGTGGTGACAAGAAAGACGGACAATCCGATGATTCGAAACCACTCGACACAGTCCGCATGCCGGCCTGTTGCGTGAATCACTCTAAAGAGCACAATCGCAACCACACTGGCCACGCATATCAAGTGCACCTTCACTTGCGAGAACCGGCCTAATGGTTGTTTCCTTGATCGCTCTCCCGCCATGTCAATGTTGCCTGTAGCCCTGAACACGAATGACTTGTTCCAATTGATCATCTTCAGCAGCATGACAAACAAGTAGGGAGCCATCCACCAAATGTAGGATTCTTCGCGATTTCGCGCCTGGATGGTATCAATGGTCCGCGTGGTTCTCGCCATACCCAGCCACATGACCAGCCATAAGATTCGCCACGTAATAAGTCCCACAGACAAGTCAGTCACCAATTCTAGGTTTTCATGCAGTCTTCCGACGCCCAAGTTCAAGTTCAATGCAAGCATCATGAAGAAGAGCAGTTGTAGCAACGAACTGATTATGGGCATCATGTAGAAACCGGTGTGCCAAAAGACCAACACTTTCTGCAACCAATTCAGTTTGCTGCTCGGGCCGAGGAGCATCTTCCAAGTGGCCATCTGTTGAATGGCACCACGACCCCACCGAATGCGCTGCTTCAGAAAGGCCTCGAAAGTCCAAGGCGCTAGACCGATCTGCAGCCTCTCATGCACATACACGGATTCGAAGCCCTGAGCTAGTAGCATGAACGACGTGTTGGTGTCTTCACTGACGGAATGCGGCTGAAATCCACCAATGGAATCGAGATGGGAGCGTCGGAAGACTGCGCCGGTGCCAATGCAGGTGGCCATATTGATGCTGTCTCTATGGGGGAGTATCTTGTCATAGATCATGACGCAGGAGCTGTTGAGAAGATCCCCAGCAGGCAGATTGTAGTAACACTGTGGGATTTGGGCGAAGGCCACATTGGGGGAGTCGAGCAGGTATGGTAGCATTCGACGCAGGAAGGAAGGATGCAGGATCATGTCGGCGTCCACTATGACGATGTACTCGCTATCGACGCTATGCTTGAGACCGTAGTTCAAGTTACCACATTTGAAATGGTGCGGGACGCCTGGGAGCTTGGTGCGACGCAGGTACTGAAGAGTTTGGCCCCCGTCCTCAGCTTGCAAAGTCTCGCAGAAAGCTTTGAGCTCATCTTGACCACCGTCATCCAAAACCAGCACTTTAAAACTATCCTGCGCGTAGTCCAAGCTCAGAGCGGCGCGAATGGTTTCCGTCTGAATTTTAGTAGGCTCATTGCAGCAAGGCAGGAGAATGTGTACGATGGGGCACTTGATATGTTCGTCTTTGATGTCTAGCGGCTGGAGGGTGCGACGACGGCTGGGTGGCAGCAAGTTCTCAATAGCAGACAGGAGGGAGGTGAGAAAATACAAGCACTCGCAAACCAAGAGCAGAAGCAACCAGGGGGAGGCCATGGTTTGTCGACTGTATCGAATGTAGAGACGGAATTTGAAAACCAAGTAGTTTAACGTAGCAGCAATGTAAGCAAGGAAAAAAAAACAAGTGACGAGGTGCATTGCCATCTTTCGGTAGTATAGTACCTTCTCGTCGTCATCACTGTAACTCTTCAACACGTCTCGCTGTATAACCCACCCCATGATACACAAGTGTGTATAAAAATTCTAAGCAAATTTGGCAGCTGGTCACATATAAAGAGGAGAATTATAGTTCAATGAGCAAGTAATTTATACCTGCTGCATCCCCCACTACTTTTATTCACTTATCAAAAGCACCCACCAAATGTTAACTCCACAAGGATGATTTGCAACCTTTCATTCTCCACAACAATTTTGAACGCCTAATTCTCCACAAGTATTTGTAACGTTTAATTCTGCACTACTATTTTTGCAACGTCTAATTAGACTCCACAACCATTTGGAACGTTAAATTTTGCGCAGCTTATTTGATTTGCAAAGTCCGATTCTGGACCACAACTATTTGCAACGTTTAATTCGAGACATGAATATTTGCCGTGTTTACTCAACCCCACCTCCCACTCATATTATCAGACTTCATTATCTGTCACCAGCTGAGAGGAGCTAGATACACATCCTTTAGGAACGAGCATGACTTATAAATAATTACGACTTCCAAGTTTCCAAACTCCAAAAAAATTTGAATAATTCTTGAAACCCAAAGACCAAGTTCATGATCTAGATTATTGCAAGTTACAATAATCAATTACTTCTCTTGCCTCTCACATACATGCCTCTTAAACATTTCCATTAATTTTATAGAAAAATCATGGTAGCTGCTAGGATTGGGCTGTTATTAAAAATAGGATCAGACCCTGGCAGTTAATTATCAGGAGTGGTTGTTTGGATTCAGAGTCATAGTGCTCAAGAAAGTCAAAGACCCGGTTTTGATATACAACCACAGTGCTCAAAATTTTAAGAAATTCAAATAGCCGACATAAAGCTGCCCGTTCAAATGTACCGGTTCTTTCATGAAAACTGCTGATTCTTTACAGTTTTCAGAATAACCGAGACCGGCAGTTCTTTGAAATTCCAAATTTTTTCAAAGAATTAAAACTGATGGTTATCTTACTGCTAGAAGTAGCTGCCAATTGCTGGATTTTGCAAAAGACTTAATAATGGATGGAAAACATGTCTTCAAACTTACTTTTCACTTTTACCATTTTAATACTATAATCTAGCTTTCATCTTAGTCACTCAATTTTTACTCTATGATGACTAAATATTCAGATAAAATGAAAAAAGATAGTAACAAGTTCCAACAATACTTCAAAAACATTGGCCATCCTATTGGGCTTGTCCCACAAACCAAATGAATTAAGTCCAAAATTGATAATTATTAAGTTCTCAAAAGTAATTAAATAAATGTCCAGTGTGCCTTATGCCAAAATGTGCAAGTGTTTCTTTCTCCAAGATAATATCCTCATTCAGAACTGTTGAAACTATCCCAATGAGCTCAAGAAACCTACTTTTGTTGCTTGGGGATGATAGGAAACTGTAATTTATTATGTATAGTTCAAATGATTTGGATGGTTACTAGGTTGAAGCAGGTAAAGTAATAGAAACATTATATGCATTTGCACTTAAATCCTGTACTTCTTTCATATTAAACCCACATAATAGTTCATCAACATAGGTATGTAAAGTAAGATACTATCCATGAGCCATCCATTGAGCTTATAAAAATGTGCTTCCAAAACAAGTTAAGAGTGACAAAGCCAGGTAAAGTTAATAAAAATACATACTACAATGAATGGTAAATCTATGTTTGGGTCTACTTCAACACAAAATTATATTTAGTGAAATATATATGTAGTAATTAATTTAGGATGTAATAGATCATTAAGGATGTCATTGCATAATTTTTTCAATTTTTTTATGTTTTGAACATACTTGACACACATTAAGTGCAAAAAGGTTTGTAGTGTAAAAGTAAACTTCACAGTTCTACTTGCATTTCAAAAGCCTAAAGAAAAAACTTATTGAGACAATGTGAAATTTGAAAATGAATTCAACAATCTCATTTGTGCATTAATTATTATTTTTTCAAATTTTTTTAACATGGAAAAAATAATCAAGTGAACCAAAATTTACTTGAAATTTGATAGAACAAATTGATTCTAAATATGTGAAAATGTCCACCAAGAATTGCAACAAATATATTATATGACAATATTTGACCTTCTGACAATAAGGGTTACCTATGGAACCTACTTGTTCTATGTTTGTTGAGATTTTCAATAAATGGTGCTTCCATCATATTTGAAAGTATGTAATTCCTAACACTTGGTAATTTTGATCATTTATGTATTTGTACATTTTGAATCCCTTGCAATCCCAAGTATTTCATATATGGCTAAAATATTTTTGGTCATGGTTATCTTAATTTAGGCAATAATTATTGCTTGCCAAGACTGTCTTTGGCTAGCAACTTCACCCGTCTGTGAATTTCATCTTTACAATTTTGGACCCACTCTTTGTGAACTTTTGCAGGAAATTTAACTGTCTAGGTCATTCTTAACTAGTAAATAACTTTTATATGGTTTTGTTTTGAATCAAATTTTCATGCTTGTATAAATGTCACTCAAGAGAGATTAAGCCTTTTACACTAAGCTTATTAAAGTCAACTACTCTTTAATATGCAAGTCACTGGGATAGAGACCATTGTAAAGTCTACCGAAATAGTCTTCAAAGTTTCTAACGACATGATAGAGCCTCTCTAACATGCCCTTCCCATTAAAAGATGTCTTAAGCAAAGTGGGCCTCATGCTGAAACCACCTTAGTGGGGCTCTAAGGCATCATGGGAATTCAACCAAAAATGGCTTCACAAGGCTTGATTCCTCAAGGGGTCAAGTGGAACCTAGGCTTAAGAGTTTGGGTTGGCTAAGGTGACAAGCTCGAATTTGTGTCAGTCAAGAAGATGACTTGAGGTTGTACTAGGGATTGTAATGCAAGTGTCACAACCCCACTTTGAGGGAAGTGTGAGGTCGCCACTCACACTCCCGAAAATGGGACTTGGGAGTCCTCTGAGACTCCCGAAAACTTAGAGCGCGATCGCAAGGGTCTAAACACCTTGCATTGAAGCGTTCTTTACACCGTTGAAAAGGTCTTCAAGTGTAGATGTCCAAAATGGCCTCGTATGAACCATTTGGACATCTGCAACACAAGTTATGGTTGAAAGAAAGGTCGAGAGTCAAACTGGCAGTTTGACTCCCAACCACTAAAAGTCAGGAATCGACCCGATTCCAGTGCGTGCAAGTGAAGTGCAACACACCGTTGGAAAGCTCTCGAGGAGAGCTACAACTTTGGTTTAAACCTTGTCCCGATCCAAGTTCAGCGCGAGAAGTTATGAGCGTCCAAAGTCTCAAGAGTCCAAACTGGGACAGTTTCGGGACTCCACTTTGGGAGTCCTGGGAAAAAGAGCCATTTGGATGTAAGTGCGGTGAAGAGCTGTAGAGAATACTATATGGGGGAAGGTGGTGGCTTCACCCGAGTCTGGGCCGTGGTGAGTCAAGTGAGTCCAAGGTAGCCCGTGGTTTGTCCCAACACCAAAAAGGTGCAAAATGAATTCTAACCAATTTGTTAGTTGGATTTGGATGCAAGACCGTGAAATTGAATAAGCTTGTCCCTCTTCTTGGTCTATCCTAGAGCTTTCAACATGCCCCTCTTACCCCTTTAAGTGCTGGAAGCTGGGAACATGCCCCGAGTCCCAGAAATTCCGCAATTGAGTGATTTAGCCCCACTTGGGGATAACTTGGGACTTGGGAGCGCATCACGTGGTATCAAAGTTCCAGTTGAGCTCAGTGCACTTCTTGGGAGTTCTAAATGGTGCCCAAGAAGAATCGGAAGCAAGCCCAAGACACCATGTTGGAAGAACCCAACGAAGACTGTGTAGTCCCGCCGGAATCAATTGGGGAGGAAGACCAAGATGAGCCCGAAAGTGAGGAGGAACAACGGAGCTCGGTCTTATTCACCCAGGAACAATTGGAAGTCCTCTTCAAAATGAATAGGCCCGACTTTAGTGAGCTGGTTACGGCCTTCAAAGGAAGAACATCCAAGGATGCGAAGTTCCAACCAGCCAAACTTGGGAACTTCAATGGTGCCCGTGACCAAAAGGTTATGGATGTTTGGCTTGCGGAAATGGAGGATTATTTGCATGCCGCCAAGGTTGGATGGCATTCGACCGTGGAGCTTGCTCAGTCCTACTTGAAAGGCTATGCCACCATATGGTGGAGGACATTGAAACAAGAGGAAGGGAAGAACCATGGCTACACTTGGGAGTTTTTTAAGGAACGTGTCGAGACTGAATTTGTTCCAAGGAACTCCAACTATATCTTGAGGTGCAAACTTCGTGACCTTGTGAATGCCACAAATGAAAATTTGAGGCAATATGTGAGGGCTTACTCCGAATTCATGCTCGCGATCCGGCACATGCATGAGTTGGACCGCGTGTGCCAATTCGTGATGGGGCTTCCAACTTGGGCCAAACGAAAGCTTGAGGAAAATCACTATCCGAAACCATCACGAAAGTGGAAGGCTTCTTGGATGTGGGGCAAAGTGAAAAATCTAGGTTCAAGAAAGAAACAAGTTTCTTCACAAGAAACCAACGCATGACAGTGAATGGAACCGTGGGCAAGGAAGCCCAACAAAGGATAAGCCCAAACAATTCCAAGGCGTGGGGTTTAAACCCAACGGGAACTTTGTGAAGAAGGGGGCTCCTTTCAAAGGGAGTTAACCCAAGGGAGATGTTGGGGTGAAACCCAAAGGAGCATGTTTCAACTGCAACGAGATGGGGCATTACTCCAAGGATTGCCCCAAGTCCAAAGCAGGGAATGGGGGCTCTAAGGTAATTGCCCTCAATGCCAACCTAGCCCAAGCTGAATGCAATCGACTTATTTTCTTGAAGGGGAAGATTGCTAAGCGGGATTTGTTATGTCTTTTGGACACAGGAGCTTCTCACAACTTCATAACATGAAAAAACGTTTAAAGGATGGAGCTCCACTTGGAGGAGCTCAAGGCACCCATCGAAGTGCATTTTGCGGATGGGGTTCCCCATCCCATTACGTTGTAAACAAAAGAGGTGTTTTTCCAACTAGGAAATTGGAGAGGAAAGGTGAACTTGTTAGTGTCCTCCTTGGGTGGAATGGAGTGCGTTTTGGGAATGGAGTTCATCACCCAAAATAATGTGCTTATAGAAGGGCACAATAGGCTAATTAGGATTCCTTCCAAAAGTGGGATCGTGAAAGTGAAGGCGCATGAGATGCCTCGTGTGGGTGGGCCAACCATCCACTTTATGTTAGGAAAAACCTGGGGGAAAAATGCGTGGGAGGTTACGGCATGTTGTGTGTCATGCAGGTGTTGGATGAGTATGAGCCCAGGGAAGCCACCAAGTTGGTAACTTCCGCCAAATGCATAAAGCAAGTTTTGGAAAAGTTTCCGAATGTGATGCCCGAAGAGTTGCCCGAAGACCTACCCCCGAGAAGACGAGTTGATCATGTGATTGAGGTGGTACTGAGAGTGGCACCTCCCGCCAAGGCCCCATATAGAATGAATCATGAGGAGTTGAAAGAACTTAAGGTTCAACTTGAAGAACTCTTCACGAAAGGTTACATCAAACCAAACAAATCACCATATGGGGCACCCGTCCTTTTTGTTCACAAGAAGGATGGGACGTTGAGAATGTGTGTGGATTATAAAACACTCAACAAGGCAACAATGAAAAACCAGTATCCTTTGCCTCGCATCGATGATCTATTTGATCGTTTTTCGGGAGCCAAGGTTTTTAGTAGGATTGATCTACGTTCGGAATATTACCAAATTCAGATCACGGCAGGGGATGAAGAAAAGACTGCTTGCCGCACAAGGTATGGCTCATTCAAGTTCTTGGTGATGCTTTTTGGGCTCACCAATGCACCCGCCACATTTTGCACTCTCATGAATGACATTTTCCGGGAATGGCTTGATGACTTTGTGGTCGTTTACATAGATGATATTTTGATCTATAATGGCTCCTTGGAAGAGCACGCAGAGCACTTTCGCAAGGTGTTCCAGAGACCAAGGGAACATAAATTGTATGCCAAGCTCGAGAAGTGCGAATTTGGGGTGATGGAAGTGGACTTCCTTGGGCATAGGATAACTCAAGAAGGTTTGAAGATGGATGATCACAAGGTCAAGGCAATTGTGGATTGGGAACCACCCAAGTCGGTGTCGGCCTTAAGATCCTTTTTGGGATTGGCCTCCTACTATCGCAAGTTCATCAAGAACTTTGCGAAGATAGCCACGCCTTTGACAAACCTCTTGAAGAAGTCCGCCATCACTTACGAATGGGAGGGAGCATGCGACGAAGCCTTTGAGACCTTGAAAGGCATTTTGGTGAAGGCACTAGTGTTGAAGTTGCCCAACTTTGACAAGGACTTTGAGATCCATTCTGATGCCTCCGACTTTGCAATTGGAGGAGTCCTAGTGCAAAAAGGAAGACCGGTGGCATTTGAGAGCAAGAAGTTGAATGAGACAGAACGAAGGTGGCCAACACATGAGAAGGAAATGTGGGCGGTCATACATTGCCTCAAGACTTGGGGCCATTACATAGGTTCCAAAGATGTGGTAGTGTGGACCGACAATGTGACCTTGAAGTACTTTACCACTCAACCCAAGTTGTCCTCAAAGCAAGTGAGATGGCAAAACACATTGGCCTTGTTCAATGTGGACATTTGACACAAGCCCGGGAAGGAT
>Ga0116227_10006955_pt1 | contig 22514 bp, 15 predicted proteins | sample S1TSphgellanicum_FD_89693 | JGI IMG/M metagenome (GOLD analysis project Ga0116227, IMG submission 89693) | Host-associated microbial communities from peat moss isolated from Minnesota, USA - S1T2_Fb - Sphagnum magellanicum MG | ecosystem: Host-associated > Plants > Peat moss > Unclassified...
TCTTTTTTTTTATATAGTATATAGTGTTGTAGTATTTCCCCCCCCCCCCCCCCCCCCCCCCCCCCCCCCCCCCCCCCCCCCCCCCCCCCCCCCCCCCCCCCCCCGTGTACCTTTCTGAGTGAGCCATCTTAGTGACCATGTTAAGCGCAAATGTGCAGAACATTGCTGTTAAAGAACATGCGAATATTTTTTAATTTAAATAAAATTTTGTTGAAAATTCAGAAGTTTTATTTTATTTGAATTGAAATCAAATTTTCAAAATAAAATAATTATTCAATAGTGAAATGCTGAACCTGAAAAAGTATTATGATACTAAGCAACAAGATTATCAGTTGTCAAACTATAAAAAGGTTGAGTCCTTGTTGGTTGGTTAGGAAAATCCAACTCAATAGTAAATGTATGATTCCATGGTACATTATAACATGCTTGCAACAATGCTTTTGAAGTTATAAAAATTAAAATTTAATATTTTGTCATTTAGAAGGATCAACACAGTGGTTAAATGAAAGAATTTTAGAATCTCGACTAATCATTGATACATCATTTTATTTGACAAACATCTAATTCATTTTTGGATTCTCAAAATTAATTTGAAAAAGACTACTATTACTAATAATAATAATAGAAGATAAAAAGCCTTTGGGAAAATTACATACATTCATTTGAATAATATCAACTTCTAAAAACAAATGTGACAAGACATAAAATATTTGACTTTTCCATAATAACTTCAAATTGGGAAAATTTTAGATTCAAAAAGTTTGATCTATCAAAAACATGTTTTCCTTCTCATCTAAAAATTAACTTATTTGATGATCCAACAACAACCTTCATAATTCCTTGATATGATTTAAGAAATTTCATCAATTTAAATCCAAAATTGTTATCCTATTGTGATCATCAAAAGTTTAAAAATAAATGTTTAATACATAATGACATCAAATATTTTATAAAGCAAATAGTGTCCAAAGGCTAGGACAAACTGACTGTTGTGGTCCCACAAGAACACCATTAGGATGCGTGGGTCCATTGTTTAATATTTTATTAAATGTGTGAGAGTGTAAGTCTGATGGGTGGAAACTAACCATTGACACCATTATTATTTCTTTCACTAATTTAAATAAGGGGGGTGTGAGTCCCTCTTTCCCTTCCCCTTAGAGAGATTCCTTTTACCCTTAATCTATTTTTTTCCCCAAACCCAAGAATAGTTCACTGAACAATAATGCCACATGAAGCTTCTTTTCTCATCAATTTTTTTAAACCAAACATATGGTTTGCCATTTCGTTTAGGGTTTTAAAAATATTATGAAAGATGAGGTTGGTAATTGGTTTAGGGTTTAGAAAGCCTATAAAGGATGGAGTGCAATCTCAAAGTAAAACATTTAAAAACTTCATATTTTAAGGTATCATGAACCCTCTTTCATTACATTCCTAGTTATTGTTTTGTTTTTTAATGAAAAAAATTAATAGACAAAATTAATTTTCATTTTACCTTGTGTTATTTCAAGTATTGACACAATTATTAAATATATTAACATAGATATTGATGTAAGGTACACTACAATCATAGAAATTGCATACCCTTGATAAAAGTTTCAATAATGTGTAATGTTTATCACAATGACATAATAGGTATTATAGTGAGTATATAGAATCAAAACATCAATATTGTTTATAATTAACCTAGATTTGGAATAAGGCATAAGTGTAAATAGGTTTAACAATGTGCATAAATTTGTAATAATTATATCAATGATATTTTAGGGTTTTCAATTCACCTATGAAATAAAACCAAAGGTATTGCAATTGTTTGGAAGTTTCACCATTGGTATTCTATGTCTTTGTACTTTAAATTTACACATATTCATGTATATTATGATATGTAACTATTGTTTGGATTTTGTGACTTGACATATATATCGTTTTGTAATTATGGTAAGATGTTTTCATTATTCACAAGTAAAATTGTGTGTACCCAACATTAATGTAAAGAGTGCACATTTTCTTAGGTTATAAAACATAGGTACTATCAAGAAGTTTGATAATTTGCATTCAAAGCAATTGGGCCTACATCATCAGTATTACCATGTTCATATATACCCACATATTAAATATTGAACTACATCAATTGAAAATGTAGCTATGACATAAGAATTGAAAAGTTTTAATTTATGATAAGGATATTTAGAAAATCACAATTTGTTTTATTTAATATAGCTTGCGTGTGTTCTTATGTTTTGATTCTAGTGGTACATGTATCAAAGTACACAATGGTACGCCCAAAAGGTGTTCATGTTCAAGATGTGACCACTCTTGTTTTGATGCCCAAAATTCACCAAGGTTTTGGGAATGTAATGGATGTCATGACTTGTTACGTACCATGGGCCAATGTGGGGGAATACATTGAGAGAATAAAAAACAACAAGGAAGCACCATGCCAATCCATACGGTGGCACTATGACCAACCACAAAACTTGAAAAAGGCAAGAATTGATAGTCACATTGGTCATCATTGGTAAATAGTCACATGGAAATAATGCACTTGAAATGGGGATCTATGTGGGTACAACATATTGAAATCAATAACATTAGTTATGTTTTGTATACATCTAAGTACCATTGTAATTTTGGACTAAATGTTGTGATGATTTGAAGTAGCCCAAATCAAAAAAACAATGGTGCATGGCCAAGTTTTCTATGAAGAGCTTGTGCAAGTATTCAAATGTTGTGGAAATTGTTTGGTATCATCAAGAGCACACCCATAAAAAATATGGCAGTCCAATCCATGGAACATTTGACCTTAAATCTCAATCATGGAAATCCCAATATGTAAATTGCATTTCAGTAAAATTGAAGGCGTGGATTCAAGAGTGGTTGGACAATAGCTTTACTATTAAGCAAATATATAAAGAACATAAAAAAATATGGTACCATGCATGTTTTCTTAGAAAAGAAGCTTCTGGAAATGATTTTTTTGATTCAATAAACCATCTGATAATATGATAATAAGATGAGGAAAGGGTGTTGGAAGCACCACATTAATGATCATATGAATGTGCATATGTGGGCTTTGGAACATTTGGAAAATGTTTTTTTCTTGTAAGAGGAAGACAAAATGAAGGATTTATCCTTCAAAAATTGGCATACAAACACCATTGCAAATTGCTTGGTTGTCAGAGTTTGGGCGTGGAACACTTTCCATGTATGCAACTTTTGGTGCCAATGTGCAAAGGTACCACCTAATCACCTTGATGGTATTTGACTATCATTGTTAAGGTTTATTGGTAGCATGGGTAATCACAAGCCAATAAACAAAATTGGACTTAATACAATGGTTATTACCATTGAAAAAACATGCATTCAAAAAAGATCGCACTTGGAGGCCTTCATGTTTCATCATAGATGATGCCCCTCAAGAATGTCATGCAATCAAGTACAACACACAATTTACCTACCTTGTCCCATTTTGTTTTGTGTAATTTTGCTTTTGGGGTGTTTTTTTTCTTTTAATGTTTTTTCAATATTCTCACATGGTTATGGGTGTGGTTGCATTTTCCTTTTGTTTGTTTGTTTATGTTTTTCCATATCAAATTGAAAATTTATCATTCTTTTGTTAATGGATAATAATTTTTTTTGTAGTCATGTATGGAAGGAGGAAAATGTGCCAATGTACTTTGTGTGCATGGCATGTTTTGAAAATTTGGAATAGAAACATCATTTCAAATATGCCAAAGTATGGAGATTTGAGGGACTACATCTCCCAAGCTTGAAGGCCACCATGTACAAGTCCATTGAATGTAAAAAAAGTATTGAGGATTTTGTTGGGCACACACAAAATAAGTGGAGGATTTTGGGGGTGTCATGTTTCATAATTATTTTTGGGCTCACTACGATAAGTTTGGTAAATGTGTTCGATTCACATTTTATTTTGGGCTGTACATTATTACATAATCCAAAATATAATACATCACATATGTATTAATATTCCAAGGCTAAAATTGAACATATTGTAATATGCATGTCATGTATATTTGAATTCCATAACCAAATATCACTGTGACATAAGTAATAAATTGAACATAAGTATTGCAATATGGCTCTTAGCTTATTGAAGCTATTTTCAAGTCCAACATCCTAGTTATTCCAATACCCATGTCATATGTACTTAAATTTCATAACACTATCCATGTAACATACATATTATTTATAATAAGTTGAACATAGGTATTGCAAAATGGGACTTTTTGCTTGTTGAAGTTATTTTCAAGTCAAAAAGATTGTGGAAGATGGCATATTATGGACTCACACAATCACCAAATGGCATTTGATTTCTCCAAAAAATATTGAAAAACCATGGCATGTTATGTCACAAGACACCATTATTCAATGGTGTTTGGTTCCTAAGTCTTACATTATGTATGTTTGTTGTTCTTGCAAGTGGGCAATTCGAAGCAACTTGTGTAAGCACCAAATTGCAATCATTTTGCTCACAAGCGACATTTCAGATCCACTCTTTTCGAGTTTTGTGGGACATATTTTGGTTCACAAAAGGAAGGTTTGGATGTTTTATGTACCACACCTTTTATGGATGATTTGATATTGGCCTTTGATGATGATTGTGATGATGATGATGATAAAGATGGTAAGTTACAACTGCATGTTGATGTGGATAGACATTCACAATTTCTTGATGAGAACATACCAAGTGAAGATGACCCTGTGACAATTGAAGTGGCCATGTACAAGTTCATTTCAAATCACTTAATAATTATTAATGCCATTGCAGAATAGTGCCAATTGGGTGGACAAATTCTTTGTGACCACATGACGACTATACTTCTTCAAGTGTATGTGGGTCATCCATGCATTATAGTTCATTAAATCTATGGATACCCTTCATCCTACATTTGTATTTGAAAAGATTAATGATGGCCTTCCTAACATTGAAAAACGCATGAAGGATTGGTATGAAAAATACACCTCCAAAGAACATTAAAACTTAAAATGATCCAAGTACTATTTTTGTTATATTGGCAAAAGCCATAGTAGGAAATCCATATACAAGTATGAACTTGTGTTGTTCCAATGGTCAATACCTATGTTTGTAAAATAGGTGTGGTATATTGCTTAAATTGTTTTTCCAATTTGAATTGCATAATATTGATGTGATTATTTTCTATGTCATGAATTGGTGAACTTTTTTTGAAAGAAATGTCAAAAACTAGGTTTATTTTATAGTTGGATTGTAAATATAACAATACCATGGAGTAGATCATTTGAAACCACCATTATTATGGTGTTTTGTGGGGTGTTTCAAATAGTGCATACATGTGGGCCACAAAGGTTTTAAGAGGTTACATAATATGGGGTTGAATAGATAATTAGGTTTACTTATCTATTTAGCCAATAGCAACCTAAATCTAAGTTCTAAATACTTAGACACCTAGATGATATTGAAATTATTTGGGTGGGTTATGTCTCTTTCAAAATTCAATATTAGTTAGTTGTCATGAGTGGCCTATTATCCCAAGGCCACACATTTGATTCTTCAAATAATTCCTATATCCATGTGCCAAAATGCACTTTCAAATCCTATGTCTTGATCATTCCATTTCACACATTCTTGGTTAATGGGCAATACCTATGCTAAAAATCTATGACATAACAAATATTAAAAATTTGGTGTTTTCATCAATCCTAAATTGAAATAGGTTGTTTACATGAATGAATTTGAAGTTTGCAAGTTCATTAATTACAATATTTATGTTGGGATTCAAGTCACCCTTGTAATACCTATGATGGGGGATGTGTAATATTCAAACACGTTACAAAACATACTTTCACACAAGACAATTACAATCTTTTTAAAACATGTAATTTTATCAAAATAAAATATTAACCTTTTTAGTCCTCCATGGTATACAACTACTTGCATTGTACCTCGTAGTGAATTAGAAGATGCAATCAACAAATATATAGTCCATCAAAATTCATATTTTAGTTTATGTGAAAAGATCCAATATAAACAAAAATGTTTATGACACATTCACATCAATGGCAACATTTGGATATTGACACTACGTGATCCCCATGTACCTCAATACAAATGTGTAATTTTTGATTCCAACAAACCATCTAACAAAATTTTAAATGATGACATGTATGAAAAAATCCAGAATTTTCTTCCATCTTGTCTATTAACATATATTTATGCCTATACAATGCAACATGATACATCTTTATGTGGACTTTATGTAATTGCATATGTACTTGACATTACATTTAAAATCCAACAAAAATCTTCAAGATATATTATCACTAATGAAAAACCATACTAATTTTTTTTTCAAACCATCTTTTTATACCATACCCAAAATAATAAATTTATGTAAAGTAAAATAATTAAATGAACAAAATATTGCCTTTACACTTTTCCTTATTGAAACAAAACCTCAATCCTTAAATCACCCAAACCATAGGGCAAAAATATAAACATACAAATCATTGGATTTGGGGATATCATAGACATTTTCAAAATCTACCATCAAATATTGAAATTGTTATGAAAACAATTGATTCGTTTGTAAATGGAATTTATTAAAAGAAAATTGAAAATGTTAATTCAAATTAATATCATTATTTAAAATTTTCATTGAATGTTCTATTTACCCTAATTTATATTAATTTAACTAACTTAATTGATTTTAATTAATTAAAAGTATATTTATGTTAATTGAACTAGTTTATATCTAGTTTAATTTATGTTAAATTATCCGGTTTAATCAAAATTTTCCATTTTTGACTATTTTATTTTAATTTAATTACTTTAGTGAATTTAAACTTAATATAACAAGGTTTAGTCAAATTTAGCATAATGTAAACAAGTTCTCCATCTATAATTAAATCAAAATACACAATTTTCACTTTTTGAAATTAACTAAAAAACATCATCAACACTAGTAGTGCATAGCATAATAAAACACTAATTATGCAATACTTATGTTGGGGTTCCATGATTGCAACATGTTAATTCAACATAATCACAATATACATTCAAAAATATTGTTGATTACGTAATACTTATGTCGTGATTCAATCGTTAATAAAAATATTCAAATATATGATTAAATTTACGACTAGTATTGTAATTATAAAAGACAAAAATGACTAATAGCCCTAAAGTCATTACAGATGAATCATTTAAGACAATAGTCACTTAGGATATGATGTGGAACAATGATGTGGCAAATGTCATCCATTAATCATAAAAGATATATGTGAAGTCATTAGTGATAGTTTAGTTATTTTTTGTTATTACAAATTGGACCCAAAAACTTGGGAAACATTAATTTTTAAATTATAATATTTATTATTATATATTTATATAATATAATATAAATAATAAGTTGTATTTTTATTTAAATTATTTTTAATCTCATTGTTTTCCATCCTATCGATTGTTGACATGTGTCACTACCTAAACTAGGTTTAAAACTTGATTTAAGTGGATAAATAAACCATCTAATCTACTTATTTATGTTCACCTAGGTAACCACCTAACTTAGGTAGTTTAGGTAGGTATGAAATATTCAATCAATATTCCAATGTTGACCACAACACATGTCATTTGAGAAGTTTGATCCTTGGACCCCAAGGATGAAGTTCAACTCCTTTACCACCAAGCCACCCCACTTCTTGTATAAATAATCTAATGTTTATTCTATTTAAACCATACTTCCATTAAACATTACACAAAACTTCAAATATAGTAAATCGTATCTTATTGATAATTTATCGAAATGAAAAAATTGAAAATTTATTCATAAATTTCTTTTAATAATGTACACAACTATATTATTATTTTTTAAATGTAAATTTAGTTCAAAAGAAAATTATTTGAATTTTTTGGTTGAATAACAATTCAATGACCATAATTTGGAAAAATTAAATTCAAACACGTGATTTGTAAATGAAAAACCTTTATGGCTAACACATGAATAAATAAAATAAAACTTTGATATCTTAAACCTTTATTTGGTTTATGAATTTATATTACAATTTTGCTTCCAATATATCATAATTTATTAATAACTTTTAATTTACAAGTATGATTCCATGTAATTTATCCACATAAAATATTAATTAATGGATCATAAATCATATATATATATATATATATAATATGAGGTAGAATTCAATCTAAATAATTTAATTTAATATCAAAATATTAACTAATTTTTTGAAATTATATATTTCCCATATCTTACACTTCTATTTTATTTTTAAATTGAGATATAAAAAAATAATTATAATATGTCATAATTTTACCATTAAAATTTATTTCAATGTATAATATTTTATTTAATCACATTGAATATTTAAAATGGATTATATATCAAATATATTTAAGAAAAATGGAATAAATATTTTTATGTTACTTATATGTATAATATTAATTAAAATAATTTCTTACATGTTGTAGTTTATTATGCCCATTTATACTCATATTAAATTATTAATATTCATTTTTGAACATTGTAAAATAATTGTATGACCACCTAAGGTACCACATCATTTAAGGTTAGTGATTTTATAGTTATACAAGGTGCCACACTGTCCATGTAAAGTAATTACTTAATCGTATATAAGTCATTTTATAAATTTCCAAAGTTCAAAACATATAATGCGACCCATATGCCAATGATGGAGGATATTAATTGATTAATTAATTATAAAAAATGCTACAACATTGTGACAATATTTTCCACATCATTTGAAGTAGTTGAAATTTAATCATAAATTAGATATGCGTATTTCATTACTTGAAAAAATGACAACTAAATGATCCATGTCGATGTTTTATTTTTTAACACACATTTGAAAACCATAATAGGTGAAATATGGTCAATGGGAAATGGATGAAATATGTTGATTCCGTAAATTTTCATCCATTAGTCATGTAAATGACTAATCTATTATTCATACTTACTCCACATAGATAATGAAGTTGTAATAAATGACTATGGTCATTGATAAAATCATCCAGGGCAAATAATCATTATTTTTTTGGTTTAAAAAAAAGAATTTCTATTAGTAAATTAACCTTTATTATAATTTGTAATACCTATGAACGGGGTATGTGAGAAATATACAATACCTATGTTAGGGGTTCAATGATTGCAACATGTTGACTCACAATATTCATTATACAATACATTTGGTCACCATATTATTCCAATTACTTAACAATGTTGCACCAATGATCACATATATGAACATTCATTTCAACACAAATGCATGATGTGGAAATACATGGGTGCATGTGGGGCGAATCACATCTTTATTGTTCATTTGTTACTTTTTTTTGGACGACCCTTGTGACTCTTTCACACCACCTTCATGTTCCCTAATGGCTTCTCCTTATATTTTTCCTTGGTTATTTTTTTGACCTTTTATTTACCCTAAGCTTTGCCCATCTTTTTTAACTTTTCTTTACCCTTTACCTTGGCCACCCCTAAGGTGTTCTCCTTGGCCTTGCCCACCTTCCTTGGTGCGGCTTGTGAACTACAAAGGGATTTTCTTCTTTTGCTATCAAATCCTATAGGCTCTTCCACCACCTCCTCTTCCTAATCATCATCACCTTCCTCATTCTCCTCACCCTCCTCAACATTTAATCACCCACCCATAAATCTTCGCATAACTTCCAATGGCCAAGCTTTATAGTGTTTCCATGTGATCATATCAAGCTCCCTTTTCTTCATCAATAAATGTTTCGATGTATGCCTTCTTGTAATTTTCCTCCCCATCCCACCTCATAATCCTACAATGAACATGTCAAAAAAATTAAAACTAGAAAATAATGAAATTAATCTAAAAGTCATTAAATTAGATGTTTAATTACTCACCAAAAATGAATCATTTGGTTTATATGGTATTTCTCCAACCCTAGTAGCATCTCCTTTCTTTCTTTGGCAAACCATGGGCATTTGGATCTATATGCTCACCCCAACCTCATGTATGTTGGAAAAAGTTTGGAAGTTTGGACAAGGTCATTAACCTTGTCATTATTTTCCAAATTTAAGAAAGACTTCCATGAAACCTCCCTTGCACCCCATGTAGCAATGTTTAGTAGCTTTGGCAAGGCATCTTCCAAAATTAATGCCAATGGGAGTAAGCTAAGGTTGGGAACTTTCTTGCTCCATTTGAATAAGAAAGTGCAATTGATAATTGCCCTTCTTCTCCATTCATTTGACATTTTGGACACATTCTTCCTTGTTCGAAAGTGCATGGTGTTTTGAACCCATTGGTTCATCTTGGCATGCTCTTATCTATGTGGGCCATTCAGATTATAGGGCGAATTCCCCACCTTTTCCCTATGGAGCCAAATCTTATGAATGTCCTTGAGATGGCAACGTAAGATAATCTATTGTTTCCATGGACTTAGAATACATAAAGAACATTCCCACTACTTACCAACCTCATGCCTTTTCTTCCAATGGGGTGAAATCATGATCAAAGGAGCTAGGGGGTCAAAACCTATAACTAGAAGCCAAAAGGATTAGTTTGGAAAAGGATTGCAAGTTTTTTTTCCCAAAAAACAATTTTAAATGCAAATGAAATTTTAAATGAAATTTTTTGTAACTTGTTGTAAAAAATATTTAAATGTTCCCCAATGCATCATTTTTTTTGGTTAGTTATTATTGAATAAATATGAATTTTTAAAAGTCTGCAAATTCCTTACAAATTCAATGTTTCATCTTGAAAAATGATCAAATTTTAAATCATTGCCAAAAATTAAAATTTCACGTTCTTTGGTTTTATTATATTTTAAGTTATAACTTTTTTTCATACATCATGTACATTATAACCCATTTATATGTGGTAAAGGACTCTTGAAGCTCTGAAATTTTGAAGCAATTTTGAAACATTCTTTGAATTTTTAAAGTTTTAGAATTCCACATTTTTAAAAGTATGAGTGCTTTTTGAGTGTGGATAATATGCTCTTATCATGTATATTTTTTTCAATGATTTTTTTTAATTATATGATTCCTTTTGATAATCCTTTGCAAAATTGACTCCATCTGACATAGTAGGTGTACATTTTCAAACATCCTAAATTAAAACCAAAACTTAAAATTGGATTGAATGAATTTTTATTCTAAGTTCCTTGACGTTCATATAAGGGGAAAATGAATAATTTACCATGATTACTATGGTTTTAAATGATAATAAAAAAATAAATGTTTGATTTTGATTAATTATATCTAACATCTTATGCCCTTTTTTGCTCCTAATTATGTGTTTTGACCTTAAAAGCACCAAAGTAAAAGTCCTTTTCCAAGGACTACACATGACACTTGTCATTCTTGCATTGGTTTATAATTTAACATTATGTATTTTGAATACCCCATTTAGCATTGGATTTTACATATACATACATTTTGACTAAAATTTGATTTTATATCACGTATATTATGCATTCATGCCTTCTATCACATATATATGAACAACTTTTGTTAAAGCCACACTTTCAAAATCCATAATTTTCAGGGTTAAAAGCACTTTTGAACCAAATGTGCTCAAATGGATTATAAAAAAAAATTCATCAGTTCAAGTCCTTTTGGCCTTCTAATCATCAATGTTAAAATACTCTTCAATTAAAAAAATAAATGGTGCACATTTGGTAGAAAAAATAGACGTTTGAAAAAAACAGGGATTGTCCACTCTTAAGGTTTGAATGTTTTGAACATGCAAAAACATTTTTGATTTGTGTCAAACTTTGAGAATGTAAACTTTGCAATTAATGGAAAATATTCCGAAAAAAATTATGACAATCCAAACTATTATGTTTCCCTTGTGATCTTTCAAACATACAAAAATATAGTTTTAAGGAATGTCCACTCACTTAGGTGCCTCCTTTGATTGTGATTTTACCCAATGATCATTTTATTTGGCTACTAAATAATTGAATGCTACAACAAAACAACAAAAAAAAAAAAACAATACAACCAACATAGGTATTGAATGAACATGAAAACAATGTAACAAAATGAATACCCATGACATAAGTAACAAATTTGCAACTATGGAATTTTGACATATATGTTTGCTCCTAACATGGGTATTACACTAATGATCTCAAACAATTAAAATGCATCATAAAGTATTATACCACATTAGGTGCACCAAAACCTTAAACCCCTAAACCTAATACCCATTGCATGAAATTAGTCTAAGGTTTAAAGTACAAAAGATATATATAACACCAACATTGTAAACCCCTAAACCTTAAACTTATGTTTTATGCAATACTCTAAACCCTTAAACCCAATACCCATTTTTTTGTTTCAAGGTTGGAAAACATTGAACAGAATTTCATGCAATACCAATTTGACATAAGTATTGCAAAAAATTGAGTTTAGGGTTTTGAGCACAAAACATAAACATTGCATTAAAATCTTAAACCCAATACCTATGATCCAAATATTTCAAGGTTTGAAACCATAAACCTAAATTCTTATAGTAGGTATTCAACAATGAACATAGATATTGCAATAATTTGGGTTTAAAGTTTTGAGCATGAAAGAAAAATATTTCACCAAAACCCTAAAACCATAAATTGTAAACCATTGTTTCATGCAATACTTTAAACTTCAAAACCCAATACCTATGTTTCGAATATTTCAATGGTTGATAAACTTTAAATTCAATTTCCTACTATATTTATTCAACATATGTATTGCATGATATTGGGTTTAGGGTTTTGGGCATGAAACAAATATTACAAGGAAGGTGTGGTACACAATTTTATGAAAAGATGTAATTGGTATTGTCATGTCAACCATATAAAGACCCAAAAATATTACAAATAAAAAAATTGTTTAAAAAAAAATTATTTCCTATCAAATCAATGACAAAGTCAAGTATGACTTCATGTTAAACATTTGTAGATTTTTCCATGGTCACAAATTCTATAAGTTCAAACAATAATGCTTGTGCCAATTGTTTACCTCCCTCTTTCATAAATTTTTCACCACTAACAAGGGAAATTTTCCTTTGCAATGTTGCCCATTGAATCTCCAATAATTAATTTCAAATACATCAAATTATTTGCAATGTTAAAAAACATAATGACATTCTAAAAATTTGACAATGGGTTTAAGATTTAAGGTTTTACAAAACAAATATGAACAATTGTATAAAGATAAAGCTTGCTTAAACTTTTCTTGATGTCCTTGCACAAGCATTAAACTTGAAACTAAAGAAAAAGAAAACCAAAAAGAAAATTGAAAAAATTGTCCTCAACTTTATAAACAAAATGAGAGATTTTTTAAAAAAATTATGAAAGAATTAACTAAAATGAGGAGGGTAACTCGCCCCTTTCTTCCTGTTGTGAACGCAAAAAAACCCACAATGGGGGGCATTGTGCCCCCATCTCTGTGCTGTTACAAACAAAAATAAAATGAAGGGCATCATAGCCCTTGTCTCCTACTACTATTACAAACAAAAAAAAAAATCCATTGGACCCACATTCCCACACATATTAATGGATTCACACATTCAATAAAATATTAAATAGTGGACCCACACACCTTAATGGTGTTTTTGTGGGACCACAATTGTTGGATGAAAAAATCCAATAGTTTTTTTGTGATAAGTTGTGATAACTTCCCAATGTCCCCAATGTCAATTCACCATGGCCACGTCCAAGAGTTTATTAAACATGTAACATTTTTTTATGCATCAACAATCAACTTACAAATTTGTTGTTGTTTGATTGTAAGAAAATCTTTAAAAAGCACACATCATACTAATTATAATATGTAACAATCTAAAAAAAAATTGTAATGCCATAGCAATAATCCCCATATCAAGGAGCTTCCAATGTCATCACCCTTTAATATAATCAATCACCTCCAAAATGTTTTGCATGAAGTTGAAAACACACTATGAAAACCCATATATAATGTCATCACAAATACAATATTTTTGAATGTGTTGTTTTTGAATTTCAACCATGTCAACATCAAAAGGAACTTTCACAATGTTTTTGCATGGTAACCCATAAGATAAAAACATCAATTGTATAAAAAATAGACTTTTTGATATCATAATATGTGATGTTAGAGTATATTTATGCCAAAAATATAATACATGTAAGATTATATTGAGAACCACAAATATATTAAGAAAAACTATACAAATGATTTTTAACCTTATGAAATTTGTAATATTATTGAACCATGTGATTTCATATAATTTGAACCATTTTTGTGCACCATGTGAAAGGTTTGTTAATTTTCATATCACAAATGAGGTTTTTTCAAAGTGCTAACCATATAAATGTGTGATAGATCGAAAATTTGACAAACAATCATTTTCAAATGAAAGGTGGGGTGGGCATTCTCATAAAATTCATTTCAAGTGTTTATTTAAATGATTATCTTAAATGATCATCCGTAGTGCAATCTAAAATGAACAATATTTTATAATACATGTATCATGTATTATAAATATACACATTCAACTCCTTGAATTTAAGTTGTTAAATTTTATTTCATTTTGCCAAATATTACTATGTAGAAATAGTTTAATGAAAGACAAAATTACAAGGCTAAAACGTCAAAAATGAAACCCAAAATTAGATCCATCGCATTTTGAAGTAGATTTATGTTCTATTTATTATAGTTTGGACCTAATTTTGCCCAAAATGAGTCCCCCATAATGTAATGTGCTTTCAGCTATTAATAAACTTGATCCAACCTACCTCAAACGTTTTTATTTCACAAATTTTAAAGTTCTAGTACAAACATTTGACATATGATCATAAATTTATAATACCCAACTAGCATTTAACTAATGGTGTTCACATAACATGAATAACATATATACACATTATCACAACTATGTTCCCTCTATGAACTCTTAATTTTATAGAATACTGATATCCAAACTTAATATTATTTAATTAATTTTGGACTAAAATGTTAATTTCAGATTTAACTTGACATGGTGAATGCAAAAATAGTCACCTTGTGACCACCAAATTCAAACAATTTTTAATAAAACTTGCAAAATCATTACCATTTATTTTAGTTACCTTTAATTATATGTCTTACATTTGAATAGGTTTAAGGATTGTCATTTGTTTGAGGCGTATATGTTTATGCTGGACATAATATTATCCAAAATATAATGAATTTTTTTATAAATTCATTATCAATATGAAATCATGATCTAACATAAATATTCATGTACAATAAGACATTAAGCAAACAACTAATTATTTAAGAGAAATTATGTTTAAATCCCAACCTATCAAAACAATAAAAATAACACAATTTGAACTTCATACAATAAACTAAAATTATGAAAATTGCATTATGCAAGTTGAATTACTACCACAGATCACAGGTCCATATTAGTATGACAAAGTAGTCAACATATTAAAAATAAACATAAAAAATCTTAATATCAACAATACTCTTCTTTGGAACCAAACAACAATCAAATTGCATTTAAGAAATATATATGTATAAGTAATAATTAGATACCATTAGTCTCATTAACTACATCATGATTTTATTTGACTTTGGTTGCATCAATAGCACTAATCATTATGATGCTATTGATTATCACATTATTTCTAACAAGAAAAGAAAATAGAACAGATGAGATGTTAACCCATTGTTTTGGATTTGTCAAATTACACTTCCATTTGCTTAACCAACAATCACAAAATAATTCTCTTTCATTCCTTGCTTCTTTTTTCTTTGACACCCACAACTGAATATGAAAATGTCTAAAATTATCAGATTGTTCATCCTTCTCAACCTCATTTTTCACCCTTCCCATCCACACAGGATATAATTCCAAAGGTTGACAAGAGTTGTGAGTTGTCTATTGAGAAACATAACATGGAAAAAAATAACAGTACCCCTCAGCAAATTTCCAAAAGCAATCAAGAAATATTTGCATTACCAAAAACCATGGAGCCTACTGAAATTTATATCTTGCCAGGAAAAGAAATTCTGGAATTCAAAAGATGGTGTAAAAACAAATTGGATCCAGACCTGAGAGAGCACAGTCCAACAGGATCAATAAATGCCTCCCAACAACAATACAGGTGCCAAGTCAACTACCCACTATTTTAAACAATTCAAATCCAGCCCCAGAGAAAAACTGGAAGCTCGAGAGCATGAAAGTCAGGTACCTTTGACTGCCACAAACTACTTGAATGTCTTTTATCCTAACTATTTGCATATATGACCCTAGGGGTAACAATATTTAAATTTCATTGCACTATAGTGCCAGTCTGATTTCCAAACTCCAGCTGCACACCTCTGTTGACAATCATCCAGGTAAAGGTGAATAGTTGCCTTAAACAAAGATTATAGAGAGAGAAATGGCAATTGCCCTCATGCAGATTTACAGTGTGTCTCACAATTTTCATCACAATTTTACCAATTTTCTCAATTGAATGCCCAAGTATGTACACCTAAGTTTGGTTTCTCCTTTCCCACATTTGAACTTTTGGTGAGATTTCTTGGTTCCCTTGCTGGTTTTACCAGAGCAATGTTTTGTGCCTGAAAGGCTCGCTTGCATGCTTACAGACCTTGAGCCGATGCTTTTATACCACCAGCCTTAAAGGGCAGAACAGACCTACAATTGTCAATAAGCCTCATCGTCACTGTCATATTGATTCTGATTACCAGATTGCAGGAAGGTTGAGAATCCCTGCCCAATGGATTTCCATAATCGAGCAGGAAAAGAGCCTCCTGCTGCTGTAACAACACCATCTGTAGAAAGAAGCTCAATGGGTACAGCTGCTGTCAAGTCCAATTTTTTCAATCTTATAGTTCCCAGAAGCTTCTCTGGAAGTTCCTCTTCAGTCTGTGCCTCAATCAAGAAGGCAAGGTCAACAGTTATAGTTGTGATATAGCCAATGGCAAGGTGCACAATGGCACTGGCAACCATGGAGGACCCAATATCCACATCAACTTCCAAGAAATTGGCTCCTTGTAAGTACCTGCAGCAATTTCATCATTGTGTATCAATCTAAGCTCTCCTTCAACACACCTCCTCCTCTCTGTGAGCACAAATCCCACTTGAGACTTGAGACCCAAACCCCCAAATCTGAGATTATCTGACTTGGAGTTACACCAAGCCCCAGATTCAAACTTTTCTGAAGAAACTCAGCTGCCATAAGAGAGGATAACAAACAAACATAGCTTGGAAATAGGATAGATGGGTCAGCACAAATGTGCCCAATAGGTTCAACTGAAGACCTTTCATGACATTACAGAGCCGACAAATTCTCTCACCTGTTGCCTCAAACCTTGAACATGGCACATATTCTACTGACAAGAACTGCATCAGTTTGCAAAACAAAGATGCAGAATACAAGTTTGATTAGTGAGGAATGATTGATGCATTTTTGGCCCACCTGCATGTGAGGGATCTGCCAAGAATGCAGATGGCATGCTCCCCAACAGCTGTTTTCACAATCCAAGGTCCTTCAACAATGTTTGCTATAAGTTTCAAACGTGTATTTCTGTATGCATCATCTCCTTTCAAGAACCGGCCACACAGAGAGTCCTCTGTGAAGTCAGTGTATGTTACAAAGTAGGCAATAGCACTGAAGTGCTCCTTGCTGGGCACCTGCACATATGGTTCTCTAGTTCATCAGCTTCACAGGAGGGAAAAAAGGGGTCTGCTACATGGCACAAGGAAAAAAGAAAGTGAAGCCATTTTTGCACACTGAGCTAGCCAGCCATTCCAAGCAAAAACTCTAAACCTAACATAAACTTGCAGCCAAGCCACGGCCTTGTCACATCACAAATTGCTCTCAAGTCTTGCATCAACACCATCATGACACAATTTGCAGTCAGTTCCAGAGCTGCAATTGAAACCCTTAAGCTCAACAGACTATCATCTTCACAGAGGAGGGTTACTGGAGCTCCTCAAAACAGCAACAAATAAGTTCTCTTGCCCTGGGCAAGAGAAAAATCATCTGTTTTTTCTGCATAAGAAAAATTTGAGGATTCACCAATAGTAGACTCTCAATTCTCCTTCAACCCTTCACACATCCCATGATTCATTGCAACACATGTCAACTCTCCCTCAACCCTAAGCATCATCCCCTGAGCCATGGCAACACATGTCATCTGACATCCCTAGGCCAATCATTAGGGTGTCAGAATGTGTGCGGTCTTGCTGCAGCTACTATTCTCTTCCAGAAGTCCAGGACTGTTAAAGGTTTGAGGAGCACAATCCCCGTAACCAACAAATACAACAATTCCATCATACTCTGGTGGTGCTGATCTTTGATACAATTTTAATTTTTTTCGTTTCTGAGGAAAGGACCACAGTTTGATCAGCAAGAAGAAGAAGAAGCAGAAACTGACCTGCAAATGGAAAGCCCAAACAAAAGGCTTCTTCTTCTTGGAAACACCAGCCGCTTCTTCGGTGGCGGTGGCTCGATCCAAGGCTGACCTAACTCGGCTATTCGGATGCTCCAAGATGCTATCAATTCTGGAACCGCTCTTCAACCAGTCGAACGCAAGCGGCTTAAACAATGGCTCACTTCCCGCGATCTTCACTTTGGTCGTCAAGTACTGAGGACCTCGAACTTGGAAGGAATGACCAGGAGGAGACAACCAACCAGCGGAATCCTCCATATTGGGGTCGATAAAGGAAACGGATCCACCGCTCTTCACTACCTCTTCCCACTCCATGTCCCCTACTTCTTCTTCTTTCGTTTCTTCTGCTTCTTTCCCTTCTTCTTCTTCTTCTTCATCTCCTCCTACTTCCATCTTCTCACCATTTTGCGCCATTTTTAGTTTTTTTCCAAAATCAATCACTCACTCACTTCCGAGTCCTAAATCTCCCGAACCAGCCCTCCTTCTCCTTCTTCCCTCGATCAAAACAAGAACCCACCCACCGATGGATATCAGCGTTCAGTGAAACCCATCACTGGAAGGAAAAAAGAAACCACCCACCGAACGAAATTCCCATCTCTTGGGACCCGAGCTGAGAAGAAGAAGAGTGAAGAAGCAGCAGCAGCAGCAACCTGCATCCGTCCGGCGACTGGGGAAAAGGACGGAAGGAATCTAAAGTAGAGAAGGATTGCGCGTGTCGTCCAAACACTGAGAGAGAGACCAGAGTATGTATGTACGTGCGTGCGTGCGTGCGTGCAACGGCGACTGCAACAGCGCGGCACACGCATTTGCAAAGCGTGTCGACGACCACTGGGTATATACGTATAGACATGCATACCTGTCTTGTTCCTCCTATACGTATATAGGCTTCTTATACGTATTCTATTTCTATCTGTATTATTTTTTATAACTGTAATGTATAGATAGTCCTTTGTGTATGTATCCTGTATGTATATACTCAATATATTTTCATGTTCAATTATCAGGGTTTTAGCACCCCAATTTGGCATGCATTGTTTGGGTCGAAAAAATGAGAGTTGGTAGGTTGCATAGAAACCTTAATCTAGCAATTTTTTGTTCTTGGAGTAGCTTATTTCGAAAACTTGGAAGCTTGCCTTTGGAGAAGTGCAAGGTGCAAGAGCAAAGAACAATAGGGAAGAGAAAGACAAAGAGACATAATTGCATTATTTATATTTGTGTCTTTTGGAGGTTGTTGTGCAAACCCCGCGGAGTCTACGTTTGAAGATCTATTTGTAGACATGACATACGATGCTTGTTACTACTTACCATGTCTGTAATGGACTCAATGATCAACATGGCTCCAACTCCGCAATTAGTTGCACGTGATATACGTTCACTCTTTGGCCTTGTTGATTCCTCCCTTGGTTAAGACCTTTTTTTGGTGGTTATAATTTTTTTTTGAGCTTTTAGTTGGAGAGAGAATAAAAGGAGGAAAAGGTGAAGGTGGTCCCATTTCATTTTGAGAATAATGGATTTGAAAAATGATAGCAACAAAATAATAGTTACCTAATGGATTAATGCAAGAAAGGATTGTTGTGTTTTGTATAGGAATTGTGAAAGATGTGGAAAAAAGTGATGAAGTTGTGGAGACACCAAGAGAACTTATAGCACAACATGTGCATTATCTATTATAAGTATATGTAAGAAGAGTTTTTTGTTTCTAGTTGATTTGTTGTTGTGGACTTTTGTATTTTTTGTATGTTGTTGTGCAGCAAATGTGGAGTTTTGGAGTACGGAATGGGAGGAAGAAGATATGGATCTAGGTGCATGCACAAGTGGGTGGACCAAATTGGGTGTCACACTAGCTAATTTTGCCTTGTGGTTGCCATTGCAATGCCCATGTCATTTTATAGGCCTTAAAATTTATTAAAATGCATTTAATTTAAAGATCTTAACTTGAATATCTACATGATGGACAAAATCATTTTACAATTTTTAAAAGTCATAAAGGCCATGGACTTTTGAACTCAAAATTCATGGACTACACTTCTGACTACCATTTCTATGTGGATTATGTTACGTGGTCCGCCCATTTGTGCACAATCTCATCTAACATAGAAAAAATTGTGTTGTTGGTGGTGGTGATGGTGGTTGATTGTGGGGTTGGGGTTCTTTTGTTGTAGTTTGACTTTCTTGTTCGTCATTAGAAGTGTGGCTACATGAGTGTTAGGGTTGATTGGAGTGACAAGTTTCCTTTGTTATTTTGTGATCATGTTGTTGGCCTTAGTAGTGATTTCCTTTTTGGCTTTCTTCATGTGATGGTGATCTTCAGACCATTGTAATCATATGTCTTCCCTTTGGAACCTTCATGTTCTCAAAATACCTCTTTTCAAGAATAGAAAGGATATTATTTACAAGATTGAGGGAGAAAAGTGATTAAAACTTTTTGAGATGGTGTAGCAAAGTAGGTGACATGGGAAAGGTTGAAAATTTGGTGGCAAAGATTAAGGCAAAGGGGTTGAAGGTTACTCTTGGTCTTTACAACACCATGATGGATGACTATGCACAACACCATGATGAATCAAAGTGCTTTCATTTCTTTCACAAGTTGTAGGCAAGTAAATAATAGGTCCTTTAACTCTAATACTATTTTGTCAGTATTTTTTTGCATAATCCCAATTCTCAAATTAATGTAGTTGTTTTATGGTAGTTTTTCTTACAAAGTACCAAAATGTTAGAACAATTGTTTGTAAACTATGAAAGGCTTCTTTAATATGTATTCAAATTGGTTGTGTCGTGGGTGGATCAAACTAATGGAATGACTCTAACAGTCATTACCTATGGTTGCCTTCTCCATCTTTACACAAAGATACCCTTATTCAATACTCTTTATTGACGCATGTTTATTTTTAAGATCCATATTTTCCTTTTCTAATATGATTACCTAGATATGGCAACTTGGTAAAATGACCAAGGCATCAAAGATCACCAAAGAAATGGAGGCACAAGGAATAACACTCAATCAAATGACCTTCTCCATGATCATGGTTGATTACATGTAGTTGGGTGATATTGGGAATGTGTTTGTAGTGTCTTGAATGACTAAACCTTGAATCCTCACTCTAGCAATGGATTACATCCAAATCCTCATGAACTAATTTGTATTTTTGTAAGGACGTGTTATTGTGTGCACACTTTCCTTCCATATAATAATTTTGATTGTAGGTTGATAAGAACTCTTGGAACACAAAAATAAACATCTTTCCAACTGTGGCATTAGATACACCAAATCCCATCTTCTTTTAAAGAAAAGTGAGGACCTTCAGACTTTAGTTGGTGAAGGTGATTCAAACAATGAATTTAGTACATTTGCACATTTAATTTTGGCATTAGATTGTTTACATTCAAATCATGTTCTTCATTGGAATGTTAAGGTGAACGGTTGACCCTTGTGGTTGTTCTACTGTTGTTAATAGATTGTGAACTTCTACTTTTCATCTTTTGTTTCCAATGTTTTACATCAAATATGCAACTAACACCTATGTATTGTGGGCAAAATATTACTCATAGTACTTTTGTTTCATCCATAAATGAGAACAATGGTGTGCATGTCTCAAGTTTGCTACATGGCATCATCCCCCACCATGGTTCATCAAATGGAGATTACATTGGATTTGGTTTGAAAGCATTTGCATCCCTTGAAGGTTATTGTGCAAGGTTTTGCAAAAACATTGATGTGGTGGAATCGCACAAACAACTCGATTCAATTAAGAAAACCAGAAATGAAGGCAAATATAATTCAAAGAAATAGGACAAGGTGACTAAGTTGACTTTTGTATTTTGGGATGGCACTTCCAAACAACATCATCTAAGAAAATGGTGAAGGAGGGCAAATTGGATAATGGTGGAGCTGTTAACAAATAGGAGATCTACTCAAATGCAAACATAAATTTTTATTGAAAGGAAATTACAACATAATGTTCACAACACAAAACACAACATTAAGAACTCTCCAAGGTTCTTGTCACATGAAATACACAAATTTGAAGAAAAGAGAACCAAACCATCAACACCAAGGTATTTAACTAAAAGACCAAACCACAAATAACCAAA
>Ga0116227_10006957_pt1 | contig 22506 bp, 17 predicted proteins | sample S1TSphgellanicum_FD_89693 | JGI IMG/M metagenome (GOLD analysis project Ga0116227, IMG submission 89693) | Host-associated microbial communities from peat moss isolated from Minnesota, USA - S1T2_Fb - Sphagnum magellanicum MG | ecosystem: Host-associated > Plants > Peat moss > Unclassified...
AATAGGAGGGGGGAGGGTCCAACCAAACATCTTTCATCATTCAGAGGGAAATTATGCCTACTTATAGGTGTAAGACCTGTCCCATAGGCATAAAACTTATAGGCATAAGAACCCTCCCATTCACATGCCTTGTGATCTACATAGGTTTGGTTCATGATAAATTTGCCTTGTGCTTTATGCTAGGTAATAGCCCATGGGCATGGTGGCATACCCAAAATGCGGAGCCAAACTCAGGTATCACCTTGTCCTAGGCCCCTTCTTTTGAGAATGTCCCCACCCTAGGGCTTTACCTTACACAGAAGGGGTCCTCCAAACACACTAGGAAACGTTTGCATCATAAGAGAACTTTTTGGCATTGACAACATAAATCAAGTGCCTGCAAGAAGGGGATCGTGGGTGGGTGGGTGGGGGAGAGAGAGAGAGAGAGAAGTTTCGTTAAAGGGAAATGGGGGTGCGAAGAAAAGCACGAAAAAACCCTTCTTTTGCTCCAGGGAATCCGGATGACGATGAAGGTTTCAGGAGCACGTTATGGCTCTGCACCGCTATTTGACCGACCGACCACCCAACTAACTCTCGTAGAATGGTCGGTCGATGGCTCGGCCACTGAAGTTAAGATCGCAGTGGCAGCAAAATTTCTCTGGCAATTTTCAAAATCGGATTTGTTTAGTCAGCGACCGAACGATGGCAACTACAAGTTGCTGTAGCTTTAGCCAGCAGCAGTAGTCTGCAGCACAATGTGCATTTTCCTCAGCGAAGGAGGCAGTCAGTAGTTGTGTGGGACCAACTGAAAGTCGGTGGCTGGACCCACGTCCTTATGTACTTAGCCGGACACTCGTCGCTGAAGAAAACGGGTGGATGTGTCTCGGCTGATAAGCGCCTGCTCAAAACCAAACACTCATTTTCACGTTGCAAACTGTTTCTTTCGCATGATGATCCATGTCTAGTACCATGCAATGATGGGATTACATTGGCTTTGTCGACCATTTATATGACTGTTTGCATTGATGGGATCTCAATTTTCTCACTCGTTGTTTTGGGGCGCAGCCATCATCACCTTGATAGGTACTTTTAGAGTCGACTCTTAAGACTCAAGAGTGATATTAAGAGTGATGATATTGCCAATCCAGAAAGATTACTCACTAGGCTACTCATCATTTCTCCCTTCTTATTAACAACACTGCTTCTTGTTGGATCATGAATGATCCTGCTTTTATGATCAGTTGTTCCCTGCATGCACAAAGCTAGCTTCTCAATTTTCTGTGAAAGAAAGCAAAAGGTACCTAATTCTTAAACTCATTATGACACCGGCCTAAATTCACAAGTTGTAGTTCAATCAAGTACCCTGCCTGCCTATCAACCCTAAACCCTAAACCCTACTTGATAGGCAGTTTGGGTACTTGATTAAATTCCCTTGTCTTTAATTTAGGGTTTAGGGTTTAGATGGGCCTAAATTAAAGACAAGGGAAAGTGCCTAATAGTTTTCCATTTATCCCAGCATTTGTGGCCACAGTGAACCAGCACCCACCAGTGCACAATGAAGGATGGATGGTAAGAGGTCAGGAAACAGTTTTCTGTTGGCTTTCAGTTCCCTAGCTAACCATGGTGGTTAGTTCAGTTTCTCTATTTTTTTTAACCTACCTACTAACAACCCACAAGCAGGTTGTTAGTAGGTAGGTAGTAAAAATAGCCCTTACAATATGTATAACCATCTACTTATCTAGAAGTTACCTATTTTCCTACCTACCTACCTATGTATGAGACCTATTTCCTACAGAATTGGTTACTAAGTGAAACCAAATTTGACCTCAGTTGAGGTTCATCCACAACTGAGTAATAACAGGCATCCAATGGATGGTGCACTGGTGGGTGCTGGTTCACTGTGGCCGCACTTAAGGTACTTTTGTTTATTAGGGAACTTTTGGACCATCTTCACATGTCTAACCCATGCAACCCTTCCTTAACACTATAATGTAGATTTGATATGCAGTAGGATGAAGAAATGTTGGTTTGGTGTAAGTAGTTGTAATACATTAAATTTTGAGCAATTGTAGTACAATTGAGACAGCTAATGCCCAAGTCCTCTTGAAAATGCATTAGTGGCATGGAAGTAGATACACTTGCTCACTTGTTTGTATTCTACAAAGGTGAAATGCTTAGGAGGTTTTGGAATGGAGCAACCTTCAAAGTAATTAGTTACGTCTACTTTGGTTAATTGGGTATGTACTTCTTCAATTCATGAAAGGAGCAAGAGCCCCAAGAGCTATAATTTTTGCAAATAATTCACATGTAGAATAGTATAGCTAACATGTATTCAATGGTAGTCCTCACATATTGACAAATTTCAAAATTGTAGAATGTAGTATAAAAAATTGTGTAAGAACCCATGTGTACTAACTATGTTCTTATTTTGGTAACATGATTTTTGAGGGGAAAAAAATATTCTAATGTGGTACAACTTGGGCACATTTTTAAATTCAATAATATCAAAAGTAGTTTATGGAATTTTGGCAATATATATGACAAAGTTTTTTTGCATCTTTTCTATACTTTGAACCTCTAAAAGAATGAGACATTTTTAAACAATTTCTATTTCTTCTTTTTACAAAAATGGGGAGACATAATGTTCCAGCAAAATATAGAATATAAAAATGTTGTCAATTATTGGATACTTGTTTTGGAATGATGGACTAGCTTGAAGCAAGAAGCTCTTGGGTTTCACCAATTTTTGTATTTTCTTTCCCTAATAATTTCTTTAAATTTTCACATTTCAAATAATAATAATAATATTCAAAAATTCTAAAATCATTTAATCACCATTGAACCTAAAAAGTTACTACAATAATAGATTTATTAAAATACCCAAAAACACTAATATGAATACTACGTAATCATCATGTTTGAATGTATTAATGTACAAAATCAATACAATTTTTAAACACACTAAATCCTAATGTTGGCCTTTCACCCTTCAATTATCTTTGGAAAACCCGACAACATTTCAATAATTCCAAAAAAATTTAGAAAAATGTAAAGCATAAGGTTAAAGTGTAAACCCTAAATAATACACTATTGCAAAATATTTAACATGAAAATAAAAATTTAAAAACCAAATGCAAGTATGAATGGAACCTGATCTAGAAACACACTTTTGGTGGTGATTTTTAATGTTAGAGGTATAACAAATTAAGTTGGATTGTGAATGGGCCTTATATGCCTCATGGTTTTAAAGTCCTAGATGGGTTCATTTTAGAACCAATGACATGTTAAAACATATATGTGAAAACACAACATTTGATCCTATAATCATGAAACAAAGTTGGAAATAACTTTGTTCAAGCCAATTCAATTCTTCAATCATGTATTTCAAAAGTGTCTAATTTGAAGTTGACAATCTAGGGTGCACACGATGAAAGCAATGAAAAAAAAGGTGCATGCATTGGTGTTGGCATACCTCTCTTCTCCTATGCATTGCCCCTTGTGCACCCAAAATAATAACCTCCATCTAATTCAACAATGTAATTATGTATGGAAAAAGTACAAGTTGTCAAAAAAAGGAATTGAACCTTCACCTTCATGTGACCATAAACCAAGACCTTAAACAACCCACCACACATGTTCAACTTGTGAAAAATAATGTTAACACATAGTTGTAAAATGTCCATTTTAGGTGTCTTGAATATTAAAATTTTAAAATGTCTTTTCTTTTTCATATATCATTAAAATAGATAAACTATTTTTTTCAAACTATTTTTTAAAGGTCTTTGCATTAATTTAGATAACATTAATAAACATTCCTATTTAATGTATTTAATTTCTACTTCCAAGTCCATCATTTCAAATTTAAGTTTTTCAATTTCAAACGTAATTTAATTATTTAATTTAAAACTTCATAATGAAATTAATTTGACATTTGTAATTATTTGAATAAAAATTTATGATGTAATTTCACATATATTTATGAAATTTAATTTAATATTTTATTACTCAAAATATCAAAAAATCAGATGTCTTTTTTTTAAAATTTCACTAGCCCATAAATTAAAATCTCATTTCGAAAACTATAGTAATTTCTTAAATTAATTTAATCTCACAGTTTCACATTTCAAATTATGTGAAAAAAAAAGAATTACATGCAATTTTTTAATGTCTTTAATTTCAAATGTAAAGACATTATAATAAGTTATATATTTATGACCTTTATCTAAATTAATTTGCTTAAAAAATTGTTTGTTGATGATCTCATTAATTTTATGTCATTTTTTAAACATTTTTTTTCATAACATAATTGACCATACAATAATGGGTTTATTGCAACCCTAACCTTGAGTTGATGATGACCAAGGCCAAGGTGTTAGAAGAAATGGGTTTGAAAATGAAACAAGAACAGAAGGTGAATGAAACATGCATACTTGCACATTAAATGACAATTCTTTGGTTTTTGATGTTTTCGTATCAAATTGTACTAATGTTGCAAATTTTTAATGTGTTTACATGACAATGTTTTTAATATATTATGGAAACACATGTGGAATAATTTGAATTGGATGTAATGACTATTGAATATTCAAAAGCATTCATAATACATTATAACTTGCTATCATATTTTTTTCATTTATAAAGGGCTTGAAATGCTTTCAAAATGACATAATCATGTACAAAAATTATGCAAACCCTTACATAATAGTGTAATGTCATGACCAAAAAATGAGAAATTTTTCCCATTATGATAATCATGGACTTCAAAATGTTACTACTGATTTCAAGTGCAACCTTTAGTGTCCATCAATTTGAACCATTGCCAATGTTCACATGCTAAGCCCAATTAATTAGATCAATACCACAAGCTTAATGTTTCACAAAACCTAATGGAAATACAACGTTGTTTCAGCCATTACCTTCCCATTTAATGCAAAGTTGATTAGCATTGTAGCTTGTGAAATCTTTTGTTTAACCTAATACACAACAAAATAATTTACCTTGAATATATAAAAATTGAATACATTGGAACAAAATTAGATTCCACACATTATTGTTTGGTTGATTTAAATAGAGAACATAATTGGTTGTGGAAAGTGTAGCTTTAAAGATGCAAGCAAAATCTACTCCAAGACTCGACATTTAGGATGGATATCAACTTACACACTTTTCAAAACCCCATATTAAGATGATTTCATGTTGAATTAAATAATGTTTCAATGTGCAGCACATTGTTTATTGATAGAACCAAGGTTTGATATTATGACTAAATCTAAAAATGTTGTGTTTCATGATGTTGTATGTATGGAATAAAGCAATATGACAATGTTTAATACTTGACATTAATGCTTTGATGACACCACCATTCCAACCAATGAATTCTTCATGGCCATGATACCTAGCACAATTCATAACACACTAAGATCACACCCTTGGTGTGAAAATTTCATTCAACAATCTTCAATGAAAGTTAAGTTCATGGCAAAACCAAAACAAAATAGATTGCAATGATGTCATGGATACAACAAATTTTGATTTCGAACTTGAGGAAAGCCCATAACAAACGTGCTAGAAATGACAATGTTTTTGAGGCTTGATGCAACATAAACGGAAAATAACAATCAAATAGGTCTTGATATATTAAGCTTAGAAATAGTATTTAACTTGATAATTAATATGAAAATGTTCTTTTACTTTGTTCCAACTATATTTAAGAACCACAAGTTTAAAGTATATTTAAATAGATTCATTGAAATTCACGAAAATGTCAAATTTTATAAAAGTACATGCAAGCAAATGAAATATACAATCTTTTTTACTTTAAAGTTAATGGAAACTTAGAAGATACATATGTATCCTCAAATTGTGCATATTATAGTCATAATACATTGAATGTAAAAGTAGCTTTGAACAACATATTAACTAATCAATTTCAAATATACTTGTACCTACTTTTATTATACTAAAGTTAATTTTGTATTCAACTTATCAAAAGCTCAATTGAGGCCTTGATGGTTTTATATTTCTATTGACAGAAAAATTTAATATATTTTATTATGTTTATGTCAACAATTCGATTTTGGGAAAATGATTTTCTTGTCTACTTTACCATGTTTTTGCCCAATATAGGGTAGCAATTTTGGGGAATTACCATGATGTAAATCATAATCAATGGAGGAAACAAGGCGTTCTACTTTTCCTAAAACATGAATTAAAAACCACTAAAGGTTCTACATACAACCTCTTCATATTGTAAAATCTTCAAAGGGTGCTCAAGTTTGTTAGAACATCAAAGTGGCACAAGGAAGTGAAATTGTTGTTTGCCACACCATCAAGGGTGAAAGCACATTACGGGGGGGGGCACTTTAGGTAAGAAAATGTAATCTTTTTTTGGTACAATTTTTCTTTGACTTCATCTAACGTTTTGATAAACATATAAAATGGATTTTGATACAAAGGCCTCCAACAAATTTCTTATCATCTTTCAAATAAAAGTGATTTTTCAACAAAATGTTTTTTCCAACACACTTAATATGCTCGTTTGAATGAAAAACTTGTCTAGATGTTTTATGTGAAATCATATGAATCAAACTTTTCAATTATAATTGGAATGGTACAACCAATTCATATTCAATATATGACTAAATGCTTCATCAAGTTTTGCAATTATTTGAATCATTTTAAAAGCATATTTGCATTTTGCAATATATCATGACAACATCTATTTTCTCACAAATATACTTTTTAATCATTTAATATTAATAAAAAAATGTAGTTTCCTTTGACAATTGCATTTTTGGCAATTGAACTACTTTATTTTGATATAATTTATGAAAACTTCTTCTAATATGGGCTTGGTGAAAGTTGAAAGTTGCATAATTTTGAAAAACAGTACTTGTGACAACATTTTTTGGCCATCATAGTATGCTTTCACCCTCAAAACAATGGTCAAATTCACAATCAAACAACACATTCAACCCCTTGATGTCAAATCAAAAGTCAATATTTACATTGCCCACCAAACATTTACGCAATAGTAAAATTGTGACTCTTTTTCCTAAGAGCAATTTTATTTCAAATCATACTTTATGACAATTTCAAAAATATCTATCAACATCATGAAAAGGATGACAAGACAATATTAGAAGTGGAAATTTTGACCATGCATATAAGGCACATATAAAGCAATGTGCCAAAATGCACATCACAAGAAAGATGTGAAAATGTTCTATGGTTTCCAAAACTAGCTCTACAAGAAACTTGACGAAAAAACTAGATATATTTTGGCTACTTAGAACATTCAATTCTTTTCCAAGAAGTTAATGGACCAATTCAATACGAGATATGATCAATGCCAATCTCCCACCAAATGTGAATGATTAAAGAATATTTTCTTTCTTGACAACATTCTAACACAAACAAATAAAAAAACATTAACAATTTGGGTACTAGAAATCCTACATAACATCCCCATGTCAACCAAAGGCAAATGAAGAATTTGTGACACTAGTACTACAATAATGTAAGAATTGAAAGAGACAAATGGGTAGGCCCACCTACATAAACACAATTCTACAACTTGTGAAGGAAGAAATGTATCCAAAGTATCTTGGTAGACAAATAAATCTTTTTGCTCTTTAAATGGCAAGCCCTTTATGGAAATTGACACCAAAAAAATGTTTCCTTCACATTGAAATGCAATTCAAAGTTCAAACCATGATATAAACTACATGCATCTACTTGTAAACATAGTTCTTTTCAAAAGAATTGAGAAGGTCTTAAAGTTTGATCTCCTTGCCAACTACAACTTCTAATAATGAAGTTCAAAAAAATAGAATAATTCATGTTGACAAATGGAAATTGCTCAAATACAACTTGTAAAGCATGTTGTTTAGTTGGAAAAGGCAGAATTTGATTGAAAAAGGTAGGAATTACAATTGAAGCCCACATAAAATCACCATGATGTAACAATGCCATGAAGAGTGGATATGGTGATGAATCAAGTTCTACCTACAACAATGAGAATCCCACATATCACATGTCACTTCTTCAATAAGGAAAAATTGATGGCAATTGTGGGGATTAGGTGGAGAATTATGTGGTTTTGGAAGAATTTTTTTTTCAAAGGTGAGGTGTCTTTTATGTCCAAGCTAAAGTCAACAATAACAAAATTGTTTCCTCCTATGTTAAGTCAATTTTGATTACAAATCAAATATCACAAAATTTTTTTGTAAAGATGAATCTTGTGTGTACATAGACTTGTTAATGGGTACTAACATAATTCCTCTATTTAACCCTAAGTCACACATGCACACACACATATTTAAACATTTAACATTAAATGACATTTGACATTTAATACAAATTTGGAACATTTCATTTTTCTCAAGATGATGCAATATGTACCATTGATATAATTGCAATTCCAATAGAATTTCCACCACCAAGAAACTCGACAAGGACATGAAAGATGACATACTTGGAACACAAATTACAATAGGATTCCCTTGTTCCACCATTCCATTATTTTACTACTTAAAATCCTAAACACTTTCACCATTTGCTACCACACCTTGCTTCTTTTTGTCCTTTGATCCCTTTCTTACAAGAATCAACACCTTCAAACTTGGTTGGACATAACAAATGTTGAGTAGTTTTCACATTTGTGAAAACCATTAGTTCCATTTTTTAAACAAGCTTTTAATTACTACCTTGATTCTTGAAAAAAAAACTAAGTTTTTAATATCCACTTGAATTTTCATATTACCCTACATTAAAAGAACAATTAGTTTTTAGTTAGGGTGGTTTTCATTAGCAAGAGAAGGTCCATTGGCGTTCAAACCAATTATCAAGACAATGAAATTTGATCTTTACATTCAAAACCCCTCAAAGAGGAAACCAATTAAAAAGGGACGGGGGTTGTGATAACTAGCATTGGGAGGTTCTTGATTTCATGTAGGTTTAGGTTCAAGTTATAGGCCAAGTTTTAGGAGCTGTAGAAACTTGAAGTTTCACATTTATTGGAACCATCATTATAATCAGGCTAAATAACCAACCATTTTTTTTAAATGAATTATAACCTAAAGTAGGGGTGTTGTCCCTTGTTTAGCAAATTTAAGGTCTCAAGGTACATAAGATCAACCTTTAAAAAATCAAACAATTTTGACCCTACTTTTTATGCAAATAACTAATTTCACTTAGTTGTGTGTAACTTTTGTTACATAATATCTATCTTAGACTATGGGATTAGTTGAACAAATTAAGATTAAACCCAAAAAAAAATAATAGTTAGTTATGTCCAATGGAGATGGAACTAGACTTGATTTTAAACCAGATTGGATACCAATTTTATTAAAAACACCAAAATTGAAGGTTTTAAAAACCCAAAGAATTGATTTTAGGATAAACCAAAGGTTCCATCAAAAACTTTAAAAGCTTCATAACCTACACCAAACGTTCCTTCTATAATCAAAAGTTGCACAACATTGGTGATAACCACCCAACACTAAATATAACCTCCAACCCCTAAAGAAATGGCAAATTTCCCACTAACTTTTAGGCACCTTAATCTTATTATTCAACTAATGGGCCAACTAATCAATTTATTGCTGATAAACAAACCCTTTTCAACTAAATTGTTGTTTTATCACATAATAAAATTCTTGAAGTTAGACATCATTTCCATAGAAACGAATCTAGAGTGCTCAAGCGAAAATAATTAAGGAAAGTAACCGGTGCCAAGTTAATTACATTATGTTATGAATGACATGGAAATACGTTGCCAAATGTTACATCTAGTTCCAAGTTTGGTTTTTCCAATTTTCAAAACTTGTGGTTTGGATCAGTGATTTCTTTTGGGGTGAAATGTTTTTTGGGATCGAAACAAGGGGGCCCAAAAGATTTCTTTTTGAAAAAATCCAACAAATTCATCATATTTTGAGGTGAAAACTAGTATTGTGCATGTAAATGTCAATAACCATATATACAACTTGTAGATACCATGTAAGTGTAAATCATCTACACTCATTTGCACACCCAAAATTTTTACACTTACTCCCATAGGAGTAATATATACATATTTGTGAAATACACTTACATGGTGTCGTTTAAACGTTTTGGGTGTGTAAGTGTATATATTATATAAACTAATGACTATACCTCTTGCAATCCATATTAATTAGTTATGTATACATCCCAATGCGAGTGCATCCCAAAGCTATTTTTCTAAAATGCAATGGGCCACTTTGATTGGCCCTTTACAAAAAATCATGATACGTTAGATACTTGCCAAATATGAACATTTCCTACCACTATGAGAGTATGCTAGTACTTCCTTTTAGTCATCTATTATTCTACAAGAGCAAACTTTTGAGCAAATGATATGAGACAAATTGTGATGCTATTCCTTAAAATATCTTGGAGTCGCATTCTTGAGTGCATTCTACTTCCACCTCATTGCTTGAGTAGGGATTCCTATTCCTAACTTTGTTCATCACCATTCTTGGCCTGAGCTTTTACAAAAGCTTGAGCACTTACTGTGATTCATATTAAAGTGTTTAATTGTTTGTGGGTTCAACTAGTACACTAAACCAAAGCCTTGCGCTTCAAGCATAAAACCAGTAACAAACCAAGTAATTGCTAATGCAATAGCCAATAAATTTTTGAAACCTTTTTGGTTGCTACATATTTTGAGAAAATCAGAAATTAATGGCAACCCTCTACTCTAGTATGTATTCATTTAAGCAATGATATGTTGATGAGTCCAAAAAGTTTGCCTAACTTTTGATATCTTGTGGGTGATTGCTGTGCACTTTGTCTACTGAAAGTAGGAGAATGCTATACAACCTGCCAAGGTGTAGAAAACTATCTCCAAGTATGGAGCATGTCCAAGTTACCCAAACTTTGTTGTAAAATGCACCAACGAATTTGACCCATGAAATTCAATGTGTGGGAACATAGGGATGTATACATAAGATCCCTCTGGTGATCTTGAATCCTTCTGGTAACTTGGCACCATTTCTAATGGTCCAAGGTGATCAGAGATCCACTTGCCATACTTTATCTAATTCCGACATGTGAAAACCACATTCCAACCAACAAGAAATAAAACCAGGGGATATTGACCAAACCTGCTGGTCACTTCCTGAATTTGCACTCAACCTTTAGGTTGCATGATGGCAAGTCAGACTCATTAAAGCACAGGCAATGCTACAGTTAGAACATAATTGCAGGCAACAACAGCTTATCTAACAATGTTTAACAATCCTGCCTAAATTCCAACAGGATAAATCACCATCTTTGTCATCCATTGGCACCTAAATGATGACCAAGCCAGAGTAACACCTGGCAACATGTGAAGAAATAGGAAAAATTATGTACATTTTGAGTGGATACAAAGCATGGAGAAACAGAACTAGATAGGAGTTATGTGGAAGAAATACAAGTCTCCCATGTCACGGATATCCTTAAAAGGAAAGGAGTCCTCAGGTACTAGAAGCAATTGACTGTCCAGTGACCTTCTTCGAACTTGACTGCAGGGTTTGGGCACCCATCTTGACCATCCTGTGTGCAATTGAGAGATGCAAATTTCATTTCAAATCACAGCCCTCATGGTTGCTGCCTGACAGTTGTCATGATGAACAGGAGTGGTATCATTGAGTTTTTTTTCGACTGGTGGATCGTGACTGGGGTTGCAAAAGCTTGAGTAACGGTAGCCTGAACACATTTGACCATCTTAGCTGACCAGAAATCAATCTGCTCATCAATACTAGCTAAAGATTATGACAGACAAGTTGGGTCAATCCAATGTGTTCTGAATGAAAACCGGCAAGATGCATCAGACCAGTGTGTTAGGGATACGTTGTAGAGTCCCACAACAAACTCCATTTGACCATTGAAGAGAAGTTGGAATCAAAGCACCATGAATATACACATGATGCCATGGCTATAGTCAACTGTAACCACCCTGCTGATAGCAACTTAGATTGTGCATCATGTTATGAGGTGAATTGTCTGTTAGTAAGACTTTCTTGACCAATTCAATATGAAAGGAACACTTACGTGACTTTGTTTGCAAAGTAAAAGATGGGAAGGCGGCACAGTCCTGAATCCCTGTTGTTGCCTCCCATACACCTGCTCACCACTTCCTCCGGATTGGATGCTGTTGCTACCAACACAAACTGCACATTTTGACAATTGCATTTCAAAACAGTTCATCATACAGATCACACAACTTATGTCCACTATGAAATCATAGCAAATCAGATTGCATCAGCACAGGAAATCCTGGATTGAAAGCACTTGTTACATTCCCTGTTCTAGAAGTCACATTTCCATGGCTTTCAGGGTCACCAAACAAACTACTGGCAAATTACTTGCAGGATTTAGAGAACAAAACAGAATAGACAATGGTCCCAAGCAAATCAGCTCTGAGTGGCAATAGCTGCGAGCCAACTGTGGAGAGACTGCTGGACTCAGACAAGGCTCATCTTCATGCACTGCTATCAATGTCCCAAAAAATAAAGCAATGACTTGTTGAAGACTCACCAATGGGAAAAGGATGGCCATTACACCAGCACCTACTAAAGGAGAAAAGAAGAAGGTGGCAATTACACATGGGCTACCTGCCACCCCACCCACCACCCATTACATCACCACCTCTTGGGCACAGTGACCAGTCCAGACTTACTAGGACTCCCACACACATCCAGCATATGCAAGTACCCTTCCTCAAGGCAGTTGCCTCGTACATTATACAGAGACTATATGTGCTCACCAAAGCCTGCAAAAAAGGCCCAATTTGTCTCAAAGAAATTTAGGCGCTTTTCTAAGCTCCACCTAGCAAATCCCCATTTGTAGCTGCCACAAAACCCAAGCAATAAGTGTTCAGAGTTGATGGCTCATAAAATGTTCTCTATTTGAGGTTTAAGACCGTCAACTCTAGAGTTCAGGACCTGAAATAACAAGCACAAGAAATGCTTCCATGAGAAACTGCTCCAGCCTTCTTATAACACATCTTTCACCCTTTGGACCCCAGACCTATGAAAAACTTCAAACCTTAAGACCCTTGAGAAGGTTGGAGTAAATTTACTGAAGATCAGACTGATAGGTTGTGGTTCTTGCAAATTATTGCACAAACACCTGTACAGATTTAGTAAACTAATAAAGTTGCAACAGGATTTGTAACCTGACAAACTGACACAACACTGCAAGGTAAGGACTTACTGAAGCCATGTCTAAAAGGACATATTAAGTGATAGTGACATTAGTAGCAGAAAATCAACATAAGGCAACATGGCATTAACAGATCTCTCATAGTAGAAGTCATGAAAATCACGGAGTCACCTTCCTTATTCATCCAAATGTCTACTATCAAAATACTCAGAATACTTCAAAATGTTCAACCCACACAACATAACAGTGCCAAACTAGCAAAATGAACTTTAAACATGTGCCAAGAGTCAAGCATGATTACAAATATGACAACAAAGGAACCAGCAAAATTGCACTAAATAAGGATCTTAAGAAAGACTTACTCAAAGCAGTAGTAAGCATAGAGCCAGGAAAGCAGTACAAAGTTCAATAATGGGCCCACATAAGGTATGAAGCTTGCTGCAAACACCTGGCCACAAGTAAATGCATCAAAACAACCAGGACACACCACATTCAGAAGAGAAACAGAAATAGAATTGTGTTACACCCATGCTACATGTTAGCCTCCTGAGAACCAAATGGTCCATACATGTCTTCCAATGTTCTGAACTTTCTCAATTAAAATACTATAATTATGTCCATTCTAGGATCACCAGAGCTTTGCCCTGTCAAAAAGTATACTGACATGCAACTCATTTTCTCTCCAGAACTGTCCATATTCACAACTATAAGCAGGTACTGCTCCATTGAATTGGCCATGAGTCATTATTAACAGCATCCCCACAACTGTAATTTTGAGGAGGTATGTCTGCACACACCATGTAGATCTTAACCTGTATAGGTATTTCTATCCAGATGATCAACTGGCCAAAATTCAAGGGTTTTGTGAAGAACAAGTGTTGACTCTGATAGAGCAGATGCATGTGTGAGGTTCATGATGCTAAGAGACCAGCCAATGATCCATACATAGAAGCAAAAGGAACACACCTCCACAAAAAAGACGCTCACCATAAGGACAGAGTAAATCTGTTCTCCAATACCCAGCACAATACTGGACACCAAAAACCATTTAGTCAAGTGATCACCTTCCAGTTCAGGGTCTTAGTTCTGAATGATAAACAAAATGTATACCACATTACACACACAGAGGAGCAGATTCAAGAAACTTATATTAAAGGATGACAAAAGGAGCACTATCTGACCCAATGGTCTTAGAACAGAAACCTAAGACATTGAAACTCCACCAAAAGGCCAAATAAACAATCAGAAATGGGCACAAGTATTTACACAGTTGATAGATTTTGTGGTTTTAATGATGGGAGGCAATGTCCATGAATTGTACAGCAACGGCCCTAATTAGAGCACAAGCATACTATCACCCACCTTTCAATGGGAGTACTGCTCTTACTGCGCAGGGTTCCAGGGGCCTTCACTTTGCCTGAACCTTGAGCACTCACAGGCTTACCCCCTTCATCCAGGATTTCAAATGCATGGCGTGCAATCTCATTATACCTGGGAAGAAGACACAAGAACCACCCCAATGACCAGATAAGTCAACCAGTGATATCTTTCTGCTTTCTCTGATTTCATTGAATTGGTGGTTCCACACTAGTGCTAAGAGAAAGAGTTTTGGGTTGGTGCCCAACCAGTGGGAGATCAATATGCACTTATAATCCACATCATGCTAACCAATAGAAGTACCCAGAAAGGAAATGCAGTTTAGAATAGCCCCATACCATATGCAGTTGATGATGGCACTTATGATGTAAAGAGGGTATAGCCAGAACACCTGCCCTCATCCAAATAGAATCTATCAGAAAGAAAGAACCTACAGACCCAGCATTGGGAATCTTGAACAGCTGCCAAGTATGCACAAGTGGAACTAGTGATCCCTTGCAATCACAATGTGATGTGAAGAAAATCCAGATTCACCAGTAGAGATTTGCTTAGTCCTAACAACTGCTACCATACCATACTTGTATTGGCTTTAGTCCTAGATCTGAAGGTTGCTTTCAAGACTAAGAGTCTTGGTATACATATCAAGGGTCCCAAATGTCTCCAAGCCCATGACCTCACTTCCAAATTTTAGAACATACTGCAAACTGACTAGAAAAACACTTGCAGAATCTCAGGAGCTACTGAAGAAAACATTAAAGAATTGCCAGAGGAAGACTTGGATGAGATGAGTGCTCTTACATAGCACAAACCCACAAGGAGGGTCTGAAGCATACTGGAAACAGGTTCCCCACTTCCCTTTGCATCTACCCCATCACTTCCTGAGGGAGCTTGAGACTGAGCATTAAGGAGCCACCTCAGTGTCGGCACCACCAACTGCTGTAACACCAGTATACTGTCACCCCCATAAACAAATCAATTTTTCACTATCCAAATCCAGCTAAAGCCCCTGCATTCAACAACCCTCCAAGAGAGCTTCATAGAACAACCCTCTCACTCCTACTAGGACTGGCAAGCACAAGTAGCCCATTGGGACCAACCTACCACCTTTTTACAGCAAAGCTCAACAAACTAATGTGGGGGCAAAGCAACTTCAGGACTCCTCACAAAATTATTTTCTGAACTTAATAGTATAAAACCTTGTAGAACTATCAGAACAGCCTTACTTTGATTACTCCTAAGGCAGTGCAACTTATTGCTTTATAAATTATGTAGCAGAACATCTGAGACACTCAGACTAAAAGTTACAAGGTGTATAAATCCTTTCATTGAACAAGCACGATCTTGAATAGTATAAAAGCAAAGACAATAACTGGAACCTGGAGAATAATATTTTTGCACCTGCCAAGGAAAATGCATCCATTGAGAAGAAAACACTGCCCTGTTTTCACATAAACCCTGCGTGATCTGTTCCCTCCACACAGGAAAAAAGATGTCTATGATCTCTATTTTAGCTGCAAATGAAGGCAGACTAACATATTGACCATTCAGACATGTATCTCACAATGTGGAGATGAGAGAGGGAGTTCTGCTGACTACTTTATACACAATTTTTTACAAAAGAAGATGATGTCCATAATGCATGGAAAAACTTGTTGATGTAATCAAGACATATGCCTTCTGTTGAAGGACTTGTGTCCACCTAGCACAATTGCAACAAGAAAGGATCATGATAAAAGCTCGCTGTTACTCAGAAACCTTCACAGCTGTCAGCACCCCAGTCAACCTTCAACAGAATCCAAGAAACACACTGGATTCACGCTGACACATTTCCATATTCTATGTCCCCAATTCAATGATAAAAGTCAATCCAAAAATTTGGTATAGGAAATTGGATTGACCAAGCTGACTGTAAGCACATGCCAAAGGTCATACTTCACATTTCTCGTCTGAACATCCATTGGAACGTCATGTCTTCAGTGTTACATGAGGAGAAAGATATACCAATCAGATGAGGATGAAATGTTGCTTGCACAACAACAGAGAAAAAGGGGACAGGCAGGACTGACCGCTTACAGGAAGCCAGGGCTCTATGCAGGCAACAGGCATCCCTGAACCCTGCCCACCATAGCTTCCCTGCCACTGCCACTTGTTGCTTCCAATCTGCCTCAACTTCAGAAATCCATAGTGATGATGATGATGATGCCTGCAATCCTTCTGCCATCTCCTCACCTCGTGATGGTGCCATGTACTCTCCCCTCACTTCTGGATCCACTTCACCATAACACAGTCAAAATGAAGAGGCATTGCAAATGAAGAGCCTTATCTCACGAATCCCAAACTGTTTGAATAAAACAGTGCCCAAATAATGCTTATGTGAACCAACCTTATAGCCTTATAAGCAGTATCAAACCTTACAGTTTCTTCACACATTCAGAGCTCCAATTTACTTAAATCACACAGCATGTTCTTTCTCAAGTCCCAGGATATTCTGAAAACCTCCTAGTTACTATGCAGACTGCAAACCCTAAAATATATTTAGGGCTACAGAGCTCAAACACACACTTTACCGCACTGTAAATTCCATGGAGGATTTGAGAAAGAGAAATACTGACCAGGATAATGGTCATATCAAGAAAACTTCTTGGTCTCCCTGCAACTGCAATTCCCAGGTTTTCTTCAGATCTTTGAAGCTCCAGTTCACACTTGAATCGCTTAAATTTCAATTGCTTTCATGGGTTTACAGAGATAGACTAGGAAGATGGCATCAAGAAGAATCACAGTTTATCTGCAAAACTAGGTTAGATTTAACTTCAAACCTTCCAATTTAGAACCAAGTCACAGGAATTGCATTGGAGAAAATCAAACAAGAAAAGAGATATATCAAAATACTGACGAGCTGGTCTTTATAACATTCCCAACTACAGAACCTCGGAAACGCGTCCTTGGAAGCTCTGATTGCATCCAAAACACGAAATTCTTTTAATCAACATGGAATCTGCAAACCCTAGCTTTTTCACGTACCTTCAGAGCTCCGATATTCCGTGAATTCACACGCTGAAACGTTGGAAAAAAGAAAAGAAGTTACTCTTCGTCGTATGAACAAGACTCGCTGCTTTCTTTTGCTAATACAAAGCCCCAAGATCAAACGTTTGGTCTGCAGCTGCAAACCCTAAAATATTTTCCGAAGAGACGACCAAAAAAAGGGATTCAATTTGGTATCATGTCACCGAAACATGGGAAATAGAAAAAACGAAACACAAAACATGACAACTCAATCTCATGAATTTCACTGCAACTGCGAAACCTGGAATTTTGCAAAACATTCAGAGTCGCAATTTAAGATCAAAATACAGAAATTGGATTTGCAAAAAACATTCAAGAAGAGAAGAGACATAAGGAAGGGGTAATATACCGGTACAAGCAGTAACAGCAAACTCTCTGTCTTCGGTTGCGTATGGTGAAGCTTGCTTGCGCGACCTGCTGCACCCTCTTGTAATCTTGCGTTTCTTGAAGCAGCGGCAGAAGCAGCCAGCGGCAGAAGCAAGAAACACTATTTGCATTACTAACTTCTAATGTAGGCCTTCATGGATGAGAACTCCTTTTGGATGAGGACACCCAAGAATTTTCAGCAACAGCAAGTAACGCTGTCGACATTACACACTTCCTATAGAGGCCCTGATGGATGAGGACACCCATGAATTTTTGAATGTTGTTATCTAAGTTATGAAAATTGCCTTAAATATCCAATTGATATTATTTTCTAGGATATCCTAAAGTGTGAAATCCAAATTTTGGTTTTTTAAAAAAAATTGATATCTTTGACAAATATTATAATTGGAAAAAATAAAAAAATAATTTAAGATTCAACCCCAATCTTGAAGAGCATTTAAGAAATTGAAATTCGTGGATATTAAAAAAAATGATATCTATGCAACACTAGTTGAAATGTCAATCTTCTTCATATTAATATGGTTTTTTCATGCATGATTTTTCTTTTAGAGAAACTTTGTATGACTTTATTATGAAAGTTATTCCACTTTTGCATTTTGAATGGTACTTAAATATTTCCAAGGATATGAATTAGTTATGTTTGTTAGCTTCAATTCAAATTTTCTGAACAATAAATTAAAAAGCATAGTGACCCTACATGGACCATGTCAAAATGATGTGAATACATTAATTTTTTGGATGCATTAGGAATGCACTACAATTAGTGGGTTATTTTGTTTCTTATTTTTTATAGTTTTGAATAATTTGGTGTTAGAATCATGGACTTTGTTTTGTAATTATTCAATGATTGTTTGTGTTAACTTAAAGTTTGCAATGGTTATAAACGAGAATTTGATGATTATATAGTACGTAATTAAAAAGGGGTTCTGAAGGTGGTGGTCCAAATGATGTGAAAAATTTCTCAAACACTAGTTTAAACACCGTTCGAAGGACTATCAATTCATTGTGAAAACAATATATGGCTATTTGCAAATGAAAGGCAAGTTAATGCTCATGTAAGGAATCCTTAACAAAGGATTGAAAAGGAATTTGATTATGTAAATTGGCTTATGTGGTAGTTTGATGCAAATTTTGATTTCCCATGATTCATGGCTTGAAAAACTTTCAACTAAACACAAAATTAATGAAGGACAAAAAATGAACGTTGAAGCAATTCAAGGAATTATATGATCACTTGTCAAATATGACTATGTTAAATATTCAATTACTAATGATCAATTGAATTGAAGTAAAAAAACATGAATGGAAAATAACCTACTATTCTAACATTTTGTATTAGGAGAGCATGAAAAAAATCCAATAGGTTTTCACATTTGAAAAAAAAAAATTCACATGTGTTGTGACCTATTATTTATGGGCATTCTTTTGCTACACATTTAAAGGTGGATCTGTTTTGTGAATTTTCACATTGGATTAATGATAAATGTTAATCTTTTAATTATTATTTTAAATAACACAATTTTTTAAAATTATGGACTTGCAAATTATGTTGAAATGCGCACCATGTGAAAGTGCAAAATGTCACCTAATATATGGCCTTTTGCTAGGCTAACCATAGGTTTTATTATGTGTATAAATTTGAATTATTATCATAAAGGAATTAACTCTTGAGTTATGGGAATATTTCTATTTTCTCATTTTCAAATCTACATCTTTTGTTTGTGTTTGGTAGCAATTCTCTCACACAAACAAAGGTTTGAGTGCAAATTCAAACTAATTTAAACATAGATTCATTTTTTAAAACATTTTCTATAGGTATGGGCATGAAGTTTTTTTTCTTGTGAATGATGTGTTTAAATGGCAAGTATTGCTCAAAAATGTCAATAACCTAATTTTGAAAGGATATTAATCAACTTTTTATGTATTAGTGGTGAATAATAGAAAATAATACAACTTTTTTTTGGAGTGAATTTTTGCAATATGGCAATAGAAAAAAATTGTATGTTTTGGAATTTTTTTAAAAATTTAAAATCAAAAGTTTGTTAAACTTTCAAAACCACAAAACTGAAAAAAAAAAAAAAACGTAAATAAAAACAAGAACAAATTGTAGTAAAATTTATATAAATGGTAATGCAAAGCAACATGAAGCCCTAATTTATTTATTTTTTCCCTAGTAATTATAGGAAAATTAAATAAAAAACATGATGATAACCACCATGGTTCTACCCTAAAATGCCAAGTTCAAACTTGAAGCATTTAAACCAATAACAATTAAAATAGGAAATGTTCAATGAAATTCCCAAATAATGAAACCATAGTTAGAACATCTCTACCCACACCTTCTTTAAGCCCCCCATCAATGTTTACCACATTTAATATGGTGTTCATTATTCTTTTGATACTCAGCCATTGTCACAAATGACATGCCAAACATCATCACCAACATCATGGATGAATTTCATCCACCACTAACTTGTAACTTACTTATAGTTGATTGTACTTTTAATTATAATTTGTTTATAATTGACTTGTAATTCATTTACATTTCAAAAAGCTTTCCAAAAATGTTGTTTGGACAATGAACATATGGAAGTTTCCATGTAAGTTTTTTTAACTAGTTCCGCAAAGGGGTATGAATAAAGGTAATACCTCATTATTTTTAATTTGTTGAACATTAATTTGTGGTGTAAATTTGCATCACAACCTTGTTTGCTTCCATGCCCATTCTTATAAAGAAGTCATGTTTTCAGATGTTATTAAAATAAAATTTCATTTGGACTTTTGGCTTGCACACTTTGTCTTCTTATCTAAAATGTCTTTGTTTTATGCTTGGATTTAAATTTGGGCTATAATTTATGTAATATTTTTATCTTGGTTTTTACATACCTTGGAAATCCTATTGCTTTCAAAGTTTTCATGCTTGTAACATTCATAAACATAAAAAATTGGACAACATAAAATGAAAGGTTATTTAAATGTCCACTATGGCAAATCAATTTAACAATCCAATAAAAAAATCGTTGCCAATTATTGGTCTTCTTGGAGGTCATTGTATTTGGGCATATTTTACAAACCAAACAAAAAATATAAATAGTTTCAAAATAACAAAAGTTTTATGGGTTTTTTAGCCACCAAATTTCTAATTAAAACAATCATTAGATTTTATATCAAGTTCTAATTAAGGAGGTAGTAAATAATAGATAAAGATGTTTAAATTTTTACATTTTCATATTTTGTTTATAATGAGATTCATTTAAATTATTTTATGGATGAAATTTGTTGTAACCAATGTTTTTAAACAATTTTAAAACAAAAGAACCCAAACATAACTTCTTGAAAATATTTGAAAATGATATATTTTTGGAAAAAAAAAACATGTAAACCATAACAATGTAATGATTTTTAATTAAAAATTCCTTAAAAATTATTTAAAATTCTCAAATGTTTTTTTTAACTCTTAAAAATTTCTAAAATAAACATAGTTTAAACTATCGCCTTAGGGGGTGGGTGTGAGTAATTATAATGTGGTTAGACCCACTTTTATTATTTTTGCACCCAAGTAAGTATTATTGATGGGTTGATGAACACATAAAGGCATAAAAAACAAAAATGCATTAATAGTATTGAAACCATTCACATTTGAATTTGTTGGTGCAAAATTTATGTGAACTATAAGATTTTTAAGTAAACATAGTATATTTAAAATAAATTTCATCTATTTTTAAAGATATCCATATCTAATCGCAACAAAAGCCTTAAAATCCAACCAAAAATAAATAAAATCCAATTTTTAAAAAAAATTCAATTGAAATAACTATGTCAATTATAACCAAAATCATTAAACAAATTTTTCCCCCTTTCTTGGGTAGTATAAAACAACTATCCCAAAAAGACTAATACACTCCTTTTTGCTTATTTTGGAAATTAACCATCCCCACCTTTTGTGTGATTTTTATTCATCCCATTTGGTTCCATACATTTGAAATAAGGTCATTTCATTTAGGGTGTATAGTAGTAAATGACCTTCATTTTTTTAGGATGCATTTAACAATATTTTGAGAGATATGCCATCAATTCCAAATCACATTTGAAATTTAAACATTTTTTCTATTTTTTATGTGATATACATTAAATCCAACAAGGTCCCAACATTGCCAAATTCAAGTCATGGGTTGTGTCAAGTATATTCGAAAGTTCAAACTTTAGTGAGTCATCAAAAACATGTCATGGTGTTGCATAAGATAGAACGTGAAGTCTTGTGAACTGTCAAAATAAATTCAAGGGGTTGCATTAGGTATAACATTAAGTTTAATGAGTTGTTCAAAATCGATCAAATGCATACATTAGGTATAACAATAATTCATGTTAATTTTTCAAATCAAATTAGAGGTCATATTAGATATAATATTTGATTCAACATTGGTGGGGGGGGGGGGGGGAGGGGGGGGGGGGGGGCACAAAAATTGGGGTAAAAGGGAACAAGGGCACTTTGGGGGGGAAAAAATACTAGTCCATGAAAAATATAAAAAA
>Ga0116227_10006958_pt1 | contig 22506 bp, 20 predicted proteins | sample S1TSphgellanicum_FD_89693 | JGI IMG/M metagenome (GOLD analysis project Ga0116227, IMG submission 89693) | Host-associated microbial communities from peat moss isolated from Minnesota, USA - S1T2_Fb - Sphagnum magellanicum MG | ecosystem: Host-associated > Plants > Peat moss > Unclassified...
GCAGAGATTGGTAAGGGTGTGTTTATTGATCACGGTATGGGTGTTGTCATTGGAGAAACAGCTATCGTAGGAGACTACACACTGATTTACCAGGGTGTCACCCTCGGTGGGACTGGAAAAGAAAGTGGTAAGCGCCATCCTACCTTAGGCAAAAACGTTGTCGTCGGGGCGGGTGCGAAAGTCTTGGGTAATATTCAGATTGGCGATCGCGTCCGCATTGGTGCGGGTTCAGTCGTTTTGCGGGATGTTCCGCCAGATTCCACTGTAGTGGGAGTTCCTGGTCGCAATATTTCCTACAAGCGGGAGGAACACCTCTCGCCCTTAGAACATGGGAAGCTACCTGATGTAGAAGCTACTGTGATTCGTTCTATGGTGGAACGCATTGAGCAACTCGAACAACAGTTGCAAACTCTCATGAGTCAAGCAAAGGAAAAAGAACTGGTAACAAAGGAACGTTAATGATGTTGCAACCCTCTAGTTCTGAAGCCTTGGGCGATCACGTCTTGCAGATTCCTTTGAGCGATCGCTGGCGAATATATCACCGCTTGCAAGAGTTGATGATTCCTTGTTCGTGTCTAGCTGATGGTTCTTTGCGAGTGCAAGTGAATAGTTGTCTAATGGCGATTCTCGTCCGCAGTACTGTACTACAATTTATGGCAAGTCGCCAAGAATTAATTGATTGGCTAGAGCAATGTTGGCAAATTTCCCAATCATAAGTAAGTATAAGGAACTTTCAAATAAAAAATATCTAATTGCATTGCAGTTAAGCGTCAACAGTCAACAACTAACAATTCATTTCCAGGTGTTCTTAGAATTCTCACGTGATTTTGTAGTAAAGATGTCAAGTGTTTTAGTATGGTAGTCAGCCACAGTGATAAAAAATTTATCATTTTTTTACAAAATGAACTCGCGCTTTCAATTGGGGATATTGCTGTGGCATTGCGAAAATATGAGATGGAAAATGCTCCATTGCCAATGCTTCTTTGGCAGTATGGTTTAGTTTCTATAGAACAGCTAGAACAGATTTTTGATTGGCTAGAAGAGCAAGAATAATTAGTTTTAAGATCCTACCCAGAAACCCGGTTCCTTCCTTCCGGCACTAGGAGCAAACTGTTCGCCCCTACACATGTTGTATTCCATCAAAATGCAAGTTGCTATAATCTTAAACATAGGATGATACGTAAGAATTAAGGAGTCAGGAGTCAGAATTCAGAGTTTGAAAGAAATTTTTATCTGTTTTCATGCTCAATAACACTTCTGTTATCTCCTGATTATGCAACAATTCTGACTCCTGTATTCTGACTCCTGAATTCTTGTAAAAGTACTTATGCTTTCTACATTAATTGCTAGATTCTATGTATGATTTTTTTTGAGAATATCTAGTACCTGTATTGGCTATATACTGATTAAAAAAACAATGATAAATCTTAAGAAAATAATTTTTATATTATGCCTAATCTGGTCTTCTATCATACAGATTAATTATTGTTAATCGGACAAAGTTAGAAGTTAAGAGTTATTAATTTTAAGTTTTGAGTCAACTTATGTACAGACGTAAAAATTAAGCCAGTGCGTTGCACCAGAGTTGTTGCAAGGAGAAGCCAGTACTGAAAGCGAGTGCGTCTCTACAACTCATAACTTTACTAAGAGGTATTTTAGAGATGAATCAAATTCTGATAAATGACACGACACTGCGTGATGGCGAACAAGCTGCGGGTGTTGCCTTCAACTTCTCGGAGAAAGTCGCGATTGCCAAGTTTCTCGACACTATTGGTGTTCATGAGCTAGAAGTCGGGATTCCGGCGATGGGCGATGAAGAAACACGAGCGATCGCAGCAATTACCGACTTAGGTTTGCAGGCTAAATTGCTAGGTTGGAACCGTGCTGTCATCTCAGACATTCAGGCTTCTATAGCTTGTGGTTTAAAGCGCGTACATATAGCGGTTCCCGTCTCCGGAATTCAAATCGCCGCTAAATTTCATGGACAGTGGCGGGTTACCTTACAACAACTTAGAGACAGTATCAGCTTCGCCCTAGATCAAGGTCTTTGGGTAGCAGTAGGGGGAGAAGATTCTTCTAGAGCTGATGAAAACTTTCTCCTTGATGTAGCACTTTATGCTGAAGAATGGGGTGCATCGCGTTTTCGCTTCTGCGACACGGTAGGTATTCTTGACCCCTTATCCACTTACACAAAAATCCAGCGCTTGGTGATGGCGTTGTTGATTCCTGTGGAAGTCCATACCCATAATGATTTTGGTTTGGCAACTGCTAATGCCCTTGCTGGTATCAGAGCTGGAGCTTTATCAGTCAATACAACGGTAAACGGGTTAGGCGAAAGGGCTGGAAATGCGGCTTTAGAAGAAGTTGTCATGGCGCTCAAACACATCCACGGCGTCAATTTGGGTCTTGACACTCGTCGTTTATTAGAACTGTCCCGACTTGTCGCGTCTGCATCAGGTTGCAATGTACCACCTTGGAAGGCAATTGTTGGTGAAAATACCTTTGCTCACGAAGCTGGGATTCATGCTCATGGTGTACTGCAAAACCCTATCACCTACGAGCCATTTGCTCCTGAAGAGGTAGGGTGGGAGAGGCGCTTAGTTGTGGGTAAGCATTCTGGTCGGCATTTGGTGTCTAACTTACTACAGCAGCACGGTATCATCCTGAGCGCAGAAGAAGCCACTTCTGTTTTGCAATCGGTGCGACAGCAGTCTATACAGAAAAAACGTAGTCTCACGACGCAAGAACTATTGAATTTAGTACAAGAGCAAAGGTATTCTCATGCAATTAGATGAATTAGAGCTTAACCAGCCGCCTGCCTTTGAGATCGGTGATAAAGTCCGAGTTCGTAAGCTGATCAAAAACGATGGTACTTTCCCCGGTCAAGAAGTTGGGGCATATTTAGCAAAAAAGGGAGATATCGGTTACATCGCAAGTATAGGCACGTTTTTGCAGAACTCCTATATCTATGCAGTACATTTTTTAAACACAGGATTTGTCGTAGGTTGTCGCAAAAAAGAACTAGAACTACTTGAGGAGAACCCGGACAAAACTTCACCCCAAAACACACCTTCTTAGAACGTTTCACGAATAGATCCACCTTACCGTCAAGAAGTAGGAAAACAAACATGAAAGTAATGCTGCGCCAGAATGCCACCGGAACTTTAGTTGTCTACGTTGCTAAGAAAGACCTTGAGGAAGAAGTTGTCAAGCAAACAGAAGGGGCAGAGGGAAAGATTTTGACTTTGGCAAATGGCTGGGAATTAGCATTTGCCAGTTTCCCAGATCTGCTAGATTTACCTCTGACTGTCGAGGCTAAACGTCTCGCATAAGCTGTGTGTAGGGTGGGCAGTGCCCACCAAAACCCGGATCTGGTGGGCACTGCCCACCCTACGTATATTTCAAAAATCAAATATGATTCCTGTATCAAAAAATGAGTAATAAACACTTGACATTATCAGAATTTAACATTGAAGGACAGTTTCTTGGCTTTATTAGTGACATAACGGGTAAATTTAAATACTTGCAATTAGCATCAGCATCTGGAGATGTAAAAATCAAAATTCCCAAGGAGTTGCGTCTACCTCTAAGTTTATCCTTAGAGTCTGGTGAACAGATTCGTGTTTTTGGTGTTAGTAAGTTAGACGCACACACAGACACAATTAAATTCAAAGCATATAAGGTAACACCAATTGGTTTTTGCTTGAATCAAAAAATGTCCCCGCAACAACAGACACTGGTTGATCCCACGACCATAGCAAACCTATCTACACGGCTGTCCTCCTCTGTCGTAGGATCTGACCGTTGGGAAACACCAGCACAAAAGTATTCCCCTAAAGCCAAAATTATCGTGTGTCAAAAGTCCGGTTGCCTCAAGCGGGGTGGTAGAGGGTTATTGTCAGAATTAGAAAAGATTTTGCGCGATCGCGGTTTGCAAGACCAAGTCATCATTGAGTACAGTAGTGGCTGTTTAAAATGCTGTAAAAGTGCCCCCAATTATATTTTAAAAATCGGTAACAAGGAATACAAAAATATTCATCCACAGGCGATCGCATCCCTACTAGAAAATCACTAAAGAAAACCATGAAGCTAGCCGATTTATATCCGACAAGTTTCTTAATTTTTGTATCGTAGTCAAGCAAATAACCCTAGAAATGAAACAACACCCTGTTATGGTGTAGGCAGATCAATAAAATGTTATTTCCCCTGTACCTGGTTTAGTGACGGTGTTAGCATAAACTTACCATGGAGGTTCTTGCTCAATCCGCAAACTTCGAGTTCAAACGAGGATCAAAAACAATGACTAGTAGCTAAAGAATATAGGTTATTTGAACTAACTAATCCGCAATGGAACCTAATTTTCTCCAGAATAGTTAATTTTTCTATCTTGAAAATGCGAAGAAATATTTCGCCAACAGCATCATAAAAACACGTAAAGTTACACTCTCACAAATTCTTCAACATTTTTACCTAAACTCTGAAATAATTTAGGTTAAGGAGGGCAGGCCAATGTCATCCATTAATTTATTAGCTGTTTTGAATCCCTCAAATTATTGGCGAAGCGGTCATCTTACCCTTCCTTGGCCGGAGTGTCTCGCAATTTAATATCACCAAGGGAGTGCAGAAATGCAAGTTACCTCAAAGTTTAGCTTGTCAAAATTGGCAGAGTATGCTATTCGCAAAGCGAACCTATTGTCTGGTCAGTTACCGTGTCCATCAGAACACTGGTATTCTGGCTACACACCCACTTACCTGACTCATGTGACTCAGGTATTTGCAGATAGTAAGGTTGACCTGTTGTTGATTGCTTATCTCCCCTACCTATCTTGCTGTTCGGTCGATTATGCAGCCGAACCTCAGCAAAGTTGCAGTGTGCAGATCAAGGTTAATAACGGTTCCTGGCAAACTTTAAATCCGCCCGAACCTGATCGCCCTTATTGGACTTTAATGCTGAAGCGTGTTAAAGAAGGTAGTCGCTTACTTTTTCGCTATCAAGACAAATCTAACAGATGGCAACCTATTGCTCCCCTGGGCAATATGGAAAGCGTTTTTGGTACGTCATATGTTCCCTCACTGCGGCATCTGTGGGTAAACCAGCCGCCCCGATTTGATCACGCTCGAGTCTTGCTAGAGAGTACGTTGGAAGGTTTACTGGCTGGATACAAAAGAGGAAAATTTGCCCCAGCCAGCATTGAAGAACTATTTGCCAGTTCCATTGCCAAGCGCATTTTGCAAACAGATATTCCTGGGCAACTGGCGGCTCAGGGGATCGATGAAATTATGGTACCGATTTGTTCTTCAGTGGCTGACCGATCCCATCTAGACCCAAAGTTTAATTATCTGACTTACAACTTTGTGGATGTAGATTGGCAAATTGGTCAATCCCATGACTTTAAAGCGCTGATTGATGAACTTTATGGGCAGGGAATTCAGCTGGTTCCAGATCTGATTTTTGCCCATCAAGTCAAAACACCCTTTAAGGGATCACTTGATCAGATGAGTTCTGCAGATGAGGGAGAAGAGGTCTTCGTAGATCATGGAGCCTTTTTATTTCGAGACTATGGCACGTGGATGCTTAACCTGTCCAAGCCGGAAATTCGTAAAATGCTGGTGGAGAAGGTTGTTGCATTTGTAACCCAATATCGACTGAAGGTGATCCGCATTGACTATGTTGATGGGCTGATTTTGCAATACTCAAATCGAGAGCATAATCATGCTGAAGATTTTATCCGAGAACTAAAAGCTGAACTTCAGCGCATTTGCCCAGATGTAGTTCTCCTAGGGGAAACCTTTGAGATGGCAAACAATGAGGCAGTTCAGAATTTCATTGATGTCTTCTATACCCCTATTGGATTCTCGATTTTGGAGGAACTCTATTATCCACTTACAAAAAGGGGTTTACCACTGCATCCAGACGTAGAAGCCCTAGCAGCACATATGGAAGAAATGCTGCGATCTAAACGTCAGGCGGCTTTCTACGCTCAGCTTCATGATGAAGCCTGGTATTGTCCTCACATTCAGCAAGGTCGTCCCACAGTGTCCTGGGCCTATGGAGGACAGCCCGCCCAATTGGCGAAAAAACATGGAGAGTCTCTGGTTCATCTCGGCTTGCTGGAACGTTCCCACTTGCTCGATTATGTGCGGCGTATGGTCCGTAATGTGGAAGCAATGACTATGTTCCTGTCCAACTTCCGCTATATGTATACCCCCGGTGTAGATTCACTGAGTTTGGGCTGCCTTGACTCTCCCGGAGAGTGGAAAGTCTGCTGGGAAGGAGTGCCTCACAGTCAGATGAAAGAATGGCAAAACACAGGTCTGTCCAGCCGAGAAATTTTCCTTTGGCACGATCAACATCGGTCTGACATGGTTCGGCTGCGCAATATTTTCCGGCAGTACACCAAACTTGATCCCGATACCCATCAGCCTCTTACCCATCTCCAGATCCATCACGTAAATCCAGAAGCTTCCTTAATTAGTCTGTTTCGGGCTAACCATATCTGGCTCTATGACAGTCTCTTGGTGGTATTTAATGTGGGTTCCAATTATTTTGCGGCAGACCATCCCTATGAATTACCTGTGCCTAAAGAGTTTGAAGGCAAATGGGAAATTCTATTTGATGGAGACTGGGTTGATGCTCACAAGTCCTTGAGTCCATCTGCGTTGAGAGCCTATGAGCCAGGTACTGTCCTGGAAACAACTCCAGGTCACTATTCAAATTTTGCTGCTGTTCTGAACTTGAACATCGGCGCTAGGAGTTTGGTGGTGATGCGGTATCAGAATTGTTTGGATCTCCCTTAGACTCTAAGACCATAACCGCTCAATAAAGTCTACCCAAAGTTACCCACAAGTGGATAAAGGTGGTCAACCGAAGAGATAGCGGTCAATCTCTTCTCCCCTGAAGGATTTACGCCTTCTCCTGACGGAGACGCTGCGCGAACACGAACAGACGGGGCTTACACTCCCGTCCTCCTACTGAAGCTTTGGGAATCCTTTTCTCAACATTACCAAGTTGCAAAAAGAAGTGAAAGTATTGAAAGAAGCAATATCAGGTTTGAAAATTGCAATATTATCTTTAGTTAATCCTAAGACAACCTCTAAAGGTGGGAAGAAATAAAAAAATAATTTAGACCTTTCTTATTTACTTCATCTGCTCAGGTAAGGGTATTTGATCCATATTTTTATGGTGTGGACAATACGTGAAAGTCTTATGGTAAAAACCCCTAGAGTGTATATTCTCTAAGGGTTTTGTTGTTTAGTTATTTCCCCAGCGAGTAGGGACTGATAACTAAATTGCATGATATTACATCATGTCTAATCGTTCCATTCAATTAGTTTCCCTACCCAGTAGGGACGTAACCGTTCAGGGGGGAGTACCCTGGAACGGTTACTATCTTTCTTAGAGGTGCGCCACGTAAGCATGGTCACAAGTTTAAGCTCAACGACCCCGAAACTTGGCCAGCAGCAGATGAGACTTTGACAGTGGAAGACCCAAAAGTTGGTCAAGTAAAACTGATGCGTCTTCTGCGGATTTCATTTTCTTGAATCTCCAAACCGAGACATGGAAATTATCCGTGTCGAAGTGATTAAACCAGCCGGACGCAATCGGAAATTCAAACCCTTATGGTTAGCAAGGGAGGGGTAAGACAATGCCGACATTAGATGAACTCTGGCACAAATACCTCCGCCGTTTCGCCCGCTTTGCATTGGTATCGATTTGCAAAGCAGCGGTTATATTGGACACAGCCTCAATTGAGTTCTACTCAGGCGGCAAAGCGATGGAGTGAAAGAAGTGCCCCTGCTAACTTGGCAACTCTGGCTCGCTAGAGTTGCCTGTATTGATTCCCCATTGCCTTCTCCCAAAGGGAGAGGCTAGCGCCAAGGCAATCAACTCAAGATAAACTATCTCCAGGGCGTGTGGCACAAGCATTTCCCCTAATTTTGGCGGCTATTGGTACTCCTGCCAAATCCCCCAAAACCCGTGGTAAATCACCTGGTCGCACAAAAGGGCATCAACCACCCCCTCGTCCAACTTATCCCACTGTCAAAAAACGCGCATCTAAAAAAGCCAAAACCGGAGAATCACTTAGCAAAGCTGACTCAACCGCTGCTTAGTTTCGGCTGATTTTCTCATGATTCAACTTGACTCCGTTTCGACCAGATTTTGGGTAACTTTGTCTTGCTGTTCTCTTAATTGCTGGTTGAATCCAAATTAGTCCAAACTCCAGTTCCTAAATCATATCTGAGGATTTCTGTCAATGCGTAAGTCCTAAAAACTTTAAACATTCTTATTTGTATAAAATTGCTATGAAGAGTATATTAATTTTTGATTTGGACAGCAGCAACCTGTTGACTAAATGTAGGCAAATTTACTATAAGATTGTCTGTGAGGTGATAAGGGACAAAATTTGCTACTGATCATAGTTAGCAGTATTAGGATTTTAAATTCTGCTGGGTAGAAAAAATATATTGGTTAGTTTTAGGAGAAAATATCGTCAGAACAATGATATTGAGTCAAACAAAATCTGTAAAATCTATGTTAAAATTCCTTAAATGGTTAGTTTTGATACTTATTGGTCATCATAATTTAAGGTAAGCCCTCGGAAGTCGGGCGTTGTAGTGAATAAGTTACAGGAGTATCTCACTAGTTTGTAAAAATAGATACTAAGAAATACGGAAATCGGCAACGACAACTTGTAGCTCAGTCTATATCTACAAATGCAAAACGTTTATTTATCAGGGATACAACTACCATGTTCTTTCCAATTTTTTTTAGTTTGGATTCGTACGGCTCGGTAACGAAGCGGATTAGCAATTCGGCATCCAAATCCCGAATCGAAATTTTACCTTGTTTACAAAATCAAAAAATAACCCAAAAAAAACGGGAAATCAGGATCTCAGACTGCCCCTGAATAACTCTCCTAGCTTGCCAAAATACTAGGAGGGTTAGTGGCGCATCAAAAAACTGCTTGACTTGTCCTTAAAGGCTATTTGACTGTTCATCTGTAAACTGCGAAACCTTGGCCGGGATTTCAGTAAAAGATGTACAGCAGACACTTGTTTCTTACAGTTGATGCAAGCTTGCACACTGATGGTAATTATGACAAATAATTGCAAGAATGACAATGTCTTTGTGAGCAAAAGCTTGCAGGATGGGAAAATTTTAACCCCTTCTCAACGGCACGTGCTACTGAAGAATTTAGAAGCTGATTTGCAACCAGAATACCGACGGAGGTTGGAAATTATTTTGCTTGCGGATAAGGGGAAATCTCAAACCGAAATTTGTCAGACATTAGGTTGCTCCCAAGAGATGGCACGATCATGGATCTCTATCGCACAAGCAGGTCTAGTTCACAAATGGCAGGAAAGACCGATAGGCAGACCAAAGATTGTTAACGAGCAGTACATCGAACGGTTGAAGGAGTTAGTAAATCATAGCCCTCGTGAGTATGGCTATGCATTTAGTTGCTGGACATGTCACTGGTTAAGTAAACATTTGGCGACTGAATTTGGTATCGAAATCACTGAGCGACACATCAATCGCTTGCTGAAGAAAATGGGGCTTTCTACGAAACAAAAACCTCAAGAAAGTAAGCAAAATAAACCAGGAATGCTAGTATTCCGTGCCACTTATAATTCTTCAACTGTCAACTTAGTTTCACCTAATCACTCAATTTAATTTTGACCACTTACTAATGCTACGTTGGAAGTAGGCAAATGACGTCAGTAATTTCGCGGATTTCAATAGGCGTAAAAATTATTTCAATATTAGGTGAAACGCTTTCAGAAAGGGATCTGCACAACTGCTTGGCTACTGTAGAAATTATGGAGCCACCAGTAGCCAAGCAGTTTTGGCAAGCAGTAGACGCAGCCGCTGGGATTTATATAGTCCTTGCAGGTAAAGTTAGACTGCTAGATACCTCTGATAACTTAATCACCACCCTAACGAGCGGGTCATCATTCGGTGAGTTGACTCTGTTTCGCGAAGATGACTTTGAACCTTATACTGCTAGAGCTTCTACAAACTTACAGCTTTGCTATCTCAATGAACAGACGCTGCAAGCTTTGAACGAAAAATATCCCAAAATACGCCATCGCCTTTACAAGCAAGCAGAAGTGTGGGATTTGCTGCTGTCATGTCACCAAAACTCGCAACTTCCAGGCAATTCATCTGGTATACAAGGAATACTCAACGCCTTATCGCTTTTTGAACGACACAATCTAGACAGGGGTGAAATATCTCCACCTAGAGATACCAAGCTGTGGCTGCTGCGTCAAGGTCAACTGCAACATTCTGAGGGTCACTCCTTAACACCAGGGAAAATATATGTTGAGCCAAAACAGGGGAGTTGGCAAGCGACGCAACCCACAATTGCTTACATTCTCAGGAATGCGGATTGGGAAACAGCACTCTTAAACTTTCCCCAATTGGCTGAGTTTGTTGATCCGGAGAATCGCTCAACGGTCATTGACGACCACGAACCAATCATTCGTTGGTCTAGACCAGAAAGCACCTCATCCCAGAATATCATTCCTTTTCCACAGCGAGATCCCGCATCCAAACAACAGCAAAAAAAATCATCATCCTACTTTCCCAGTCCTAAGGTAAAAGTAGGGCATTGGTGGGGAAATATTACCAAGAGCTATCCGTTCAGTAACCAACAAAGTGCTGCTGATTGTGGCGTAGCTTGCTTGGTCATGATTGGTCGCTATTGGGGCAAGCGGCTGAGCGTCAATCGCTTGCGGGATTTAGCCAACGTCAATCGTAGTGGTGTATCCTTACGTGGTCTAGCAGCAGCAGCAGAAAGCATCGGCTTTTCTAGTCGTCCGGTGAAGGCTAGTCTCGACAAATTGGCACAACAACCCTTGCCAGCGATCGCTCACTGGGAAGGCAAGCATTACATCGTCGTCTATGAAATCACCAAAAAGCATGTGATTGTAGGCGATCCGGCCATTAGTCAACGTAGACTGACACGAGCCGAATTTCTAGCTGATTGGACTGGTTATGCCTTGTTATTGCAGCCTACAGATCTGTTGAAAGAAGCTTCTGAAGAGAATATAGGTTTCTGGAAGTTTTTTGAGATCGTCAAACCTCATTGGAAAGTGCTGCTAGAGGTGTTCATTGCTTCGGTACTGATTCAAGTTTTTGGATTAGTCACCCCGATCCTCACCCAGATTCTGTTAGACCGAGTGATTGTCCAAGGTAGCACCACAACTTTGAACGCCATTGGTTTCGGGTTGCTGATCTTCGGTTTTTTCCGCATCTTTATGAGCGGCGTACGGCAATATCTACTAGATCATACAGCCAACCGCGTTAGCGTATCACTGCTCGTAGGTTTTATTAAACATACCTTCCGCTTACCCCTATCTTACTTCGAGTCGCGTTACGTAGGAGACATCGTTTCTCGCATCCAAGAAAATCAGAAAATTCAGCGCTTTCTCACCGGTGAGGCACTGTCAGTGATTCTCGACCTGCTGACATTGGTGATTTACTTAGGATTGATGTTCTTCTATAGCTGGCAGATGACATTACTAGTGCTGTTGATCGTACCGCCATTTTTTATCTTGGCGTTTGCGAGTACAAGCATCTTGCGTCGCATCTCTAGAGAAGTTTTTAATGCAGGGGCAAAAGAAAACAGCTATCTAATTCAATCGCTGACAGGAATTCGCTCTGTCCGTTCAATGGCAATTGAGCAGACTGTACGCTGGCATTGGGAAGAACTGCTGAATAATTTGGTGAAAAAAACTTTTTCAGCGCAGGTGATTGGCAACCGCTTGCAAATTATCAGTGGCTCGATCCAAACTTTGCTAAGTACAGGATTACTGTGGTTTGGAGCATGGCTGGTCATTCAAAACCAACTGACTATTGGACAATTATTTGCTTTCAACATGTTGATGGGCAACGTGCTCAGTCCTTTCCAACGGCTGGCGGTACTGTGGAATCAATTGCAGGAAATCACTATTTCCACTGAACGCATCAATGATGTCTTAGAAGCGGAACCAGAAGAAGATTTACAAAATAAACCTCGCCAGTCCCTGCGCCAACTTCAAGGGAGAATTCGCTTTGATAACGTGACTTTCCGCTATCACCCAGAAAGCGAGAATAACGTGCTGGAAAATATGAGCTTTGAAATCAAGCCAGAGCAAACTGTAGCGGTTGTCGGGCGTAGCGGTTCTGGAAAAACGACCCTCTCCAAGTTGATCTTGGGTTTGTACTGTGCAACAGAGGGTAAAGTCTTGATCGACGGTTACGACGTAACTCATGTTTCTTTGCGATCGCTCCGTTCTCAAATTGGTGTGGTCGATCAAGATACCTTTTTGTTCGGTGGTACAGTTCGGGAAAATATCAGCATCGCCCACCCAGAAGCCTCTTTAGAAGAAATTGTCTCGGCGGCGCAGATGGCGGGAGCAGACGAATTTATTCAACAACTACCATTAGGCTATGAAACCCAAATTGGTGAAGGTGGCGGAATGTTATCTGGGGGACAACGCCAACGTCTCGCGATCGCTCGTGCATTGCTAGGAAATCCCCGCTTATTAATTTTTGATGAAGCGACTAGTCATCTCGACTCTGAATCAGAGCGCATTATTCAGAACAATCTAAAAACAATTCTTCAAGGGCGGACAAGCGTGATCATTGCTCATCGCCTTTCTACTGTACGCAACGCTGACTTAATCTTGGTTTTAGATCACGGTCTCTTGGTCGAAAGCGGTACTCACGATGAATTAATTACCAAAAAAGGTCATTACTTCTATCTGAATCAACAACAATTAGCACAAACTGGTTGATCTGGAAGTTAGGAATTTTAGAGACAAGGGTAACCCTTCTCTCTACAAGAGTTAGGAGTTATTATTTTCCCTCATCTCCCTATCTACACTTCACTATTGGTGAAAAACTATGCCAAACTTATCTCGCAATCCATCATCCGTGCGTGCAAAACAGGAGATGATGAGGCAAGAAAACCACACTGAATCTACTGCGCCCGATTATCTCATAGATGCAGTAGATGATTCCAAAGACTGGTTTTACGGTACTGAAGAACTGTTAGATGCCTTACCTAGACCTTGGACACGCTCTATACTATATATGTTGGTAGGCTTGGGAGCGCTGATCTTACCATGGTCGATGCTCTCCAAAATTGATGAAACTGGCAGTGCCAGAGGGCGCGTCGAACCCCTAGGAGCAACGCAAAAATTGGACTCTCAATCCACTGGTAGTGTGACTTCTGTCAGAGTCAAAGAAGGCGAAAATGTCAAAGCTGGGCAGGTTCTGGTCACACTGGAGTCCGATGTCTTGCGAACAGAACTCCAACAGGCGCAGGAAAAGGTCTCTGGACAAGTCACTCAGCAAGCACAACTGCTGCTACTCAAAAATCAACTACTACTGACTATCCATACACAGCAGCAACAAAACCAAGCTCAACAATCAGAAAAACTATCACAAGTCGAGCAGGCACGACAGAATCTTGATGCTCTCAAAACTACTTACAACTTACAAAAAGAAGAAAAACTCGCTAAGGTTAACCAGACACGACAAGCGATTGATTCGAGCAAAGCAGCCTACCAGTCAGCACAAGTTCGTCTCCAAGGATCTCAGGAAAAAGTACCAAGGTACAAGAAAGCTTTTGAGGATGGTGCGATTCCACAAGATCGCTTTCTAGAAGTACAAGAGGCAGCCAAAGAAAACTACCAAAACCTTTTGCAAGCAAAGTCTGCGGTATCTCAGTCTCAATCCAGCTTGCAAGAGCAACAAAGCAGTTATGAGCGGACTATTCATCAAGCTCAGGCGGATATCCAGCAAGCTCAACTCCGCTTGCAAGAGCAGCAACGTAGCTCAGAGACTTTGATTCATACAGGTGAATTGGCTGTTCTGAAAACTCAGGAACAGTTCAAAGACGTGCAATCTCAAATCACCACGCTGCAATCCCAAATTGCTCAAACTAGAAGCCAGATCATAGCCTTAAAGCTGCAGATGGAACAACGAGTGGTGCGATCGCCTGTTGATGGAGTGATTTTTGAGTTACCGATCAAAAAGCCAGGGTCCGTAGTCCAAGCTGGTCAAAGGATTGCCCAAATTGCGCCCAAAGATACTGCCTTCATCCTTAAAGCCCAGATGCCTACTCAGCACAGCGGCTTCTTAAAGGTGGGAATGCCAGTCAAAGTTAAGTTTGATGCCTATCCCTTTCAAGAATATGGGATTGTGCCTGGGGAAGTCCAGTGGATTTCACCAGACTCGAAAACTCAGCAAACAAGCCAAGGTAACGCAGAAACTTTTGAGTTGGACATCACTCTCAAGCAACGCTCTATCCAATCTGGCAACAAACGCGTCTCCTTGGCGCCTGGTCAGACCGCAACCGCCGAGGTCATTACTCGCCAACGGCGCGTGATTGACTACATATTAGATCCATTTAAGAAATTACAAAAAGATGGGACGGATCTTTAGTAGAGGCAAGTATAAACCATGCGCTTTCGTTTGGATACGATAGGGAGCATCTCCAAGTCTCTAAATGTTTACCTTAATTGCCTAATTTTGCTATTGAAATCCTTGATTCTACGTCAAACGTTACACATCTACTAATTAGGCAACAGTGAAGAAATTATGTCCAAAAAACCTAAGCTCTCCTGAGCGCTCATCATTTATTTCGTGGTAATTTAGTAGAGAGATACCTCTTATAGCTTGTGAGGATCATGGTCAAGTTTTCTAACTCAAAATATTAAGACAGAAAAAAGGAGAGCATTAGGCACTTTATACTCTCGCATTTACCAATAACGAACCACTCACTAATCCAAAATATAAATATTTTCAAAGGTGTTGCATTATGTCAAAAGTTTTGAATGTCTCTAGTGGAGACATCATTCGCAACATCAAACTGTCTTGCAAAATTCCTGATGTAGTGGAAGCGATCGCCACTCAAAAAATTATCGCTGAGACTGCCCTTGAATTAGGTATTACAGTTGAGGAAAAAGAAATTCAGCAAGAGGGCGATCGCCTGCGATTAGAGAAGAAACTTGTCAAGGCCAAAGACACTTGGAATTGGCTTAAGAAACACGATCTATCTCTGGACGATTTTGAGCAATTAGTCCATACCAACATCCTGACAAGAAAGTTAGCAAATCACCTATTCGCAGGGCAGGTTGAACGTTTTTTTTACGAACACCAATTCGATTACACCACAGCGGTTACCTACGAAGTTATTTTTGATGATCGAGACTTGGCCCTAGAACTGTTTTATGCATTCCAAGAATGCGAAATCAGTTTCCAAGAAATTGTCCGCCAATACATTCAAGATCCACATATCCGACGCGCTGGCGGATATCAGGGACTTCGACGGCGGAAAGATTTTAGACCAGAGATTGCTGCTGCTGTATTTGCTGCCACTCCGCCGCAAATTCTCAAACCAATTACCACTCCTAAAGGAGTGTATCTCATTTGGGTGGAGGAAATTATTCAACCCAAATTTGACGATGAGTTACGCCAAAAAATTACTACAGATTTGTTTTCTGCTTGGTTACAGCAACAAATCGGAACTCTGGAGATTGTCACCCAGCTAGATTCAGATAGCAATGTACAACAATCTGATGAACTGCTGAGACAGGCTTAATTTTAGTATTAATCACAAAAGCGCTAATACTTCAGTTAGCTTTTCTATTAAGCTATTTTTCTGAATTAAGGAGGGATACAGCAGATTGCAAGTAAGTGAAGTACAATACATTTGCCTAAAAGCTAGACACAAAGCCGTTGGGTGCATCCCAGTTTTGCAAAAAAAATGATCAGTAGTGTGAGCCGGAAAGCTCACTTAGACTACAAGCGAGCAAGATGCTCGCACTACAAATTTACGAAAATGGGATGCACCCAAGCCGTTTTTACTTCTGACTCCTGAATTCTGCTGTGTAAGGTATTGTATCTTTTGATAATAGGTTTAATAGATAAAATAAAAATAAGAAAAACTTGAAGTGTTTACTTTTGTATTTTTAATAAGATAAATATTTCTAAAAAATAAATTATTTATTTTTGCAGTCAATAAACTGTCTGCATTTTTATTTATATAAAACTTTAGAAAATAAATATTTAGAATAACCCTCTTTTGTCACTTTGGGAGAATCCAATCGCCCAAACGGTTACGGGGCTTTAGTTTCCACTTTTTGTCTAGAAATTTTAGTTTCTGGAGCGAAAATAAAGCCTCAAACCTAGATTAAATCAAAGTCTCAGAATTTGGCTTCGATTATTGTTTTCCGACAGTGACAAAACAAGGATAAGCAATTCTTGTGAAATTTTGAGAAGACATAAAAAAGGTCTATTAATAGTTTTAACTAAAAATATTGCGATTCAAATAATAATGATCTATATTAAGAAGGTGACTAAAAAATAATTTAGTTACACAATAAAAATCTAAATCTCTAGGAGCAACCCATGATTATTTCTGACTTGAACACCCTGGAAGTTGTTGATGGCGCAAGTATAGTTGGTGGTTTTTTTTCTCTCTTTTCGACCGTAGCAATTAGAGCTTCAGCAAGCGGCAATCTAGCTGAAAGTGATTCAACTGCTAACGCATTCGGTCCAAATACCGCTACCGAAACAGACACCAGCACCTTTACTGTATTTGGTCGCGGCTCATCCTCTAGTGGCACTTCAATATCTGTCTCCAGCAGATAAGTAAGGATAATTTCTGAGTTAGAAGGTGGTTGTGCCTCCTCTAATTCGAGATCATCATTGAGACTTTTCATGATATCGCTGAAAGCTATTAAAAACTTTCGGCGATATACTTATGTCATAAGGTTGTTTTATGAGCAAATTAAAAATTTCCGATCTTAGTTTTTGTGAAACCGAGCTTCCTAGTGATAGTCAAGTGCAAGGTGGATTGCTTTCCTCTTTACCCGTCCTTACACTTGGTTCCAGTACTACTGACTCTACAGGCAACCAAATAGACAAGTACATTGACGACACAGGTGAATCTCAATATTTTGTAGTCAAAAACCCAAGTGGTAACGTTGTAGCTGTTGGAGGTGCTGTAGTTAGTGCTAATAATGATGGTGTTACAGCGAGCATAAAGACCCAATCTTTTTCTATAAAAGGCAGTGTTTTTGCTAATCTTTTTATTAAGTAGCTAGTACCGCTGGGCGGAATTCAAAATTCGCTCATTCAAAGTTCAAAATGAATACAGCGTAAGCTCTTCAGGGATAATTATAGGTAGCAAAATCATGGTTCGTGATCGAGTTGTAATCAAGCGGATCGTCTCAACTGATGGAAAGACAATTGCAGAGGCAAAAAGCGTGGCTACAGCCTCTGGCGACGGCCAAAGTGAGATTAGTCAAACCGTCTCAGTCAACATTTCCTCTAGTAGTAGTTCTAGTAGTAGCTCAACATCTAGCTCTAGTCTTTCCACCAATTAGGTTGGTAGAAAGACTTTTTACAAAAGTAACCAGCAGACTACACAAACAGTCTGTGTGGGCAGATTTTATTGAGCGGCTTGGTCAAAAACAACCCAAAAGAAGCTTGGGAGCTTTTCTACGAGGTAAAGGGAAAAATAGTTGCAAAGCTGTTGACTCTTCTTTCATCTAGTATGAAAGGCTCCTCTTTTTTTCTTTACACCAGCTTAATCAAAGAGGAAGACTTGCTTGTTTTTGGAAGTTAACCTAGGGTCGAAAACCCACACTTCAACTCGTTCCTACTGGTCTGTCAGGGTTAAATTGATGGGTAGTGCGAGCATATTGCTCGCGTGGTGAGCGAGACGCTCACACTACCAACCCGTCAAAATGAATTTGACAGACTACTACGCTCTGCGTAGGAATGCAGCCGAGGAGCCTCTGCACAATTGAACAGAAGCCTCGCCTCAGGTATTCCAAAGCAAGAGCCTAAGAACGAGCAATCTTCGGGTCTGACAAGAATGCAAACTGACCAACAACATCATTTATTTAGGGAGTTCCCCAGGGTGCATCCCATTTTCGTAAATTTGTAGTGCGAGCATCTTGCTCGCTTGTAGTCCATGTGAGCTTTCCGGCTCACACTAGTGATCGTTTTTTTGCAAAACTGAGATGCACCCGTTCCCCAGCCACTATCTACCTCCCTACCCCCTACCTTCATATAACAGGCATCTCTAAAGCTTTACCTTCTAACTTTGACTTTCCCTAGCATTTTAGTGAATTATAAATGAAACATTTACAGAGGGAATTATGTCCAAAAAAAACAAGCTTAATTTAGTAATTACAGTTTATTTGTGATATGTTAATAATAACAGTTTTTACCAAAATCGTAGCTGTTCTGTGTTTCATACATCTCACTAATTTGGACAAATATAGAGCAATCTTTAATAAGAGTGTAAACATCCTATAGAGACATTATATGTAACGTCGCTATATCGGCAAACCTCTAATTTAAAACGGCTTTATCAGGGCAGTATCAATTGGACTACTGTCAAAGTGCTGGTCATCCTAAATAATTTGCGAATGCCGAGAAACCAGGTTTCTGGGGGCTGATAAGTTTGTAACTCAAATAGGATGTCCGTATTTATTCAGAATGGTAATAGTATCTGATAAAAATAAAAATTTTATTTCTTGCTTTTTATTAAGATATTATTACTTAAGTCTCGAAAAACTGAAATATCTCTATTAGTTAGATACAGGTTATAAACTAATATGAAGTGCAAAGAAACTGAGAATGTTTGTGAAGAGAAGACGACGATGTGTTGGTTAAAATACCAGAAACCCGGTTTTTATAAGAAACCGGGTTTCTCTGTTCACAAATCATTTTGGGTTGCTATACCAATCAATCTTGTGTTTACATAAACGGTGAATCCCTTGCTCTTTAAGAGGGCAAGGGAAACAATAAATAGCAAAAATTTGAAAACCGAGGATCAGGATGACAAAATAAATCTTATAAGAACACTAAAACCGCTAAGATTTAGATTTGGCAACGACAAAATCACCCAGTTACGTGTTTGTTAATGAGCTAAGAAGCAGTTGCCGCAAAGGAAACACTATTAGACAAATATGAGGAAGAGTTATTACCATCGCTAGCAAAAGCATCTGCATTTGCAAGAGCTTTGCTGATCGAATAATTATGAGTAGTGACGGCACTAGTATTAGTCTGGGTAGAAGTAAAAGTCTGAGGTCCAACAGCATTCGCATCAGCGTTTGCAACACCCAAGCCTTGCTGAGCCAATGTTTGAGTATTAGCACTAGTCGATACACCTCCTCTTATGAAGCTGTTTTCCAATTCTGCTAAATCCAAAAATTCTAAGTCAGAAATAATCATGTTGGAACTCCCAAATTATTTAATAAAGGGCCTATATAATAAAATCTAACAGATGTGAAACTATTTCCGCAACTGTTATTTTAAAAAAAAATGGCGTGCAATTAGTTTTTATTATATTACCCTATCTGTAGTAGTGCTAGTCAGATGTAGTTGCTTTGTGTCTCCATTTTAGAGTAATACTAATTACACGAGAACACAAAAGTAAAGCTAAGTTACCTTCAACTGTAGCTTGAGAAAATTCTTTGGAGACAATATTTAAGCTAATATTATCGCTTTGTTTAGTGTCAATAAAATCGTGTTCACGTTCTGCGACTAAATTGCTATTTAGGCTAAGGAAGTGGCTATACGAATATGCGTAGGCACTACCCTAGCCTGCGGCTTGCCGCTACTCTACCTGTCCTCTAGCAAGCTGAGGTATTTTTTTTGCATCTAACTTTCAACGCAATGCCTATGACACCAGAACACAAGAGTAAAGCTAGCGTGTTTGAAGGTTCAGGCGCAACAACTCTAGCCCGATTGTTCTGAACTTCTACTAAAGCTAAATTTGTTTTATTCTCAAAAGCGCCTTGCAGAGAACCTTCAACAGAAGCTGTAGCAAATTCTTGCTGACCTCCAAAATAAGAATCTTGCGATAGAGTACTTAAAGTAGTAATATAGTCGCTTTTTTGAATTGCGAGAAAATCACCATCGCCTTCTGTATTTAAATCCCCTACGAGGCTAAAGAAGTCTAAAACACGTTGATTATCGGTATCTAGCAGTATAAAAGAGATATCTCCACTCGCTCTTGCATTCTCTGCTAGAGGATGATCTATTGATGTTTTCAGATTTAATTGAGCTGCAAAGTCGAAAGAAAATTGTTGACCTGCATCTACAACAAAGTCACTGAGCAATATAGCTTCACTTTCTGCTTGTCCTAAGTACTCTCTACCTTTACCCAAGGCTTCGCTGACAGATAAATCAAATGCTTCTGGTGGAGTCGTAATAAAAAATGCTGTCGCCCCAGCCTGAGCTTGCACTATACTATTCTTGGCAATAGCAACAGTGTTAGTGTCAGTGTCAGTCTCAGTGTAAGTGCTTACAGGGCTTTGACTAAAATCTTGGAACTCTAACTCTCCAACCGACGAAGCGAAAGTCGCAGCCTGACTGGGTGAATCTGCTAACACAGAGCCAGCAAACAGCGGAGTAACAAGTAGCAATAACCGCTTGGCAAATCCTAGGTGTTGTTTCATACTAATCCTCTATTTATTCTTGTTAAGCACTCAAATCAAGTCACGTACCTAACTCATTAGGCACATGCAAAAATTGCAAAACGGCATTACAGAGCATAGGAGATAAGTCAAGCCCCTTCTGCCCTGTATTTAGGAAATATTTGTTCAATGACAAACTGTATTCTTGACCGTCTTCGCACCCAGAATTCGATCAGAACTACAGGTCTTGATACTCAAAAAACGTAATTACCACATCAGTAGTATTACTTGAACGCTCCCCTGAGTAGTAAACTTTTTCCCATGTGACTATACTAGGACTCAGAAAGATGAGAACAGATAAATTTTATGTAATCTATTGTCAAATTTATGCAAAATTTCTTGTAAAGAATACGTAAATTACTCTTAAATTTAAGACATACGCCATATTCTGGTAGCTAGCTAATTTGTATACAATCGTAAGCACTTAAAAGATTTCTGGTTGCGCGTGTCAAACACTCGCAACCTTCGTGTTTCCGATCCAAAGGTTTCCACACTTACCGAGATTTTTAGATGAGAGTTTTTAATTCTTCCCCCCCCTCTGAGACACAGACCCGTTCCCGTATTTTACAAGCGGCACAGCGGTTATTTGCCTCCCAGGGATTTGATGGTACAACAACTCGTGATTTAGCACAAGCCGCAGGCGTAGCTGAAGGCACGTTGTTTCGTCATTTTCCCAATAAAAAGGCTATTTTGGTTGAAGTTGCAACTCTTGGATGGGTGGAAATACTTACAGATTTACTGACAGAATTAAGTGAAATGGGCAGCTATAAGGCTATAGCTCAAGTCATGCGTCGCCGCATGTGGAATATGCTCAAAAATGCCGATATAATGCGGGTTTGTTTTATGGAGGCGCAGTTTCACCCAGACTTACGCGATCGCATCCAATCGGAAGTGATTGACAAAATGACCGATGTTGCTGAAGCTTTTTTTCAAACCGCAATGGATAAAGGTATCTATCGTCAGATGGATGCAAAACTTGTTGCCAAAGTTTTCTTGGGAATGTTTGCGATTGCAGGTTTTTCTAACAAAACTCTCATGGAACCCGATGCCTCCCCTCAACAAATGCAGGAAATGGCAGAAGGACTTGCTGACATCTTTCTAAATGGAGTTTTAGCCCAAGAGTGAGGAGTCAGGAGTCAGGAGTGAGGAGTCAGGAGTCAGGAGTCAGGCAACTAACAACCAACATCTTTGCTTGTTGACTCCATTGTTGCACTTGCTCAATCGGGGGACATAAATCTCGCCGTTGCATTGTTGCTACCAGCAACCGCAAAACTTGTTGGTGCAATCTGTGAGGGGGAATAGTCGCTAGTTGCGCTACAGAAGCAACACCCGCATGCAGCAATAATCCACAATATTGCGTTCCTACGCTAGGAATACGAGCTAAATCTGCCAATGCTACCCATTTATTGACATACTGAAGATGAATCTGCAATTTATTTGCCAGTGCTAGCTTAGCAGACGGAGTTTTACTCTGTTGAATTAGTAAGAGTGTATTTGTAATGCCGCAGTTTTGAAGTTGAGACTGTTCCTCTTGGCTCAATCCTGGTAATTGCTCAATTTGCCAGTTACAGGATGGGGTATTGCTCAAGCTAGGTTTATGTTTAGGAGACATTCTCTCAAGAAACAAGAGGGAGCAGGGAGCAGGGAGCAGGGAATAGGGAGTATTTAAGGAGGTGTTTCTTCCATTCATAGGGGGTGGTGCGCCGCCCGTGGGGCGCTTTCAACTAAGAGATCCGCTCTTCAAATATTTTGCTCAACTCGCTGATATCTTTTGGAATAGTCAATATACCAAAAGTCATACTAACAATACTTCTGCAATTATAATGTAGATACAATATTAAGTAAAATTTGCTGGGTCACCTTACCACTTATTTCTGTGGGATTAAGTAAACATGGGCACAAAAAAGTGGTAGAAGTAAAAATGAAACACCTACCACTTAAACGTTAAAAATGAACATAGTATCTGATTATATCCAAAAATATCCACAACGAACACAACGGATTTTAGGA
>Ga0116227_10006959_pt1 | contig 22506 bp, 16 predicted proteins | sample S1TSphgellanicum_FD_89693 | JGI IMG/M metagenome (GOLD analysis project Ga0116227, IMG submission 89693) | Host-associated microbial communities from peat moss isolated from Minnesota, USA - S1T2_Fb - Sphagnum magellanicum MG | ecosystem: Host-associated > Plants > Peat moss > Unclassified...
AATTAAAATAATTTAATTTGTACATAATTTTAAAAATTAGCATTTTGTTTTCAAAGTTAGGTAATTAATTATTTGTATTAGTGTATGATTCATTTTGTGAAACACACATGGTCTTGATAATTAAATGATTATATTGACTATTGTTAACAAGTTTTTATATTCCCATCAAAGTTATTCTACTTCTAAATTCTTCAATGATTGGTTCCTAAAACAACATGTACATGTAAAACATTAATAAAATTTAAACTAATTTCAAATCCTAAATTAATATGTACACAAATTATTCAAAACTTAAAGGAAGTTGGTTGAAAGAATAATGATTCATGTTCCATAAATGAATATTAAAACACACAATCCAAAATGAAATCTAAAAGCTCCTTAATAGGTCTATCCTCGTAGTCTTATATTAGTTATTTCAAATTACAATAGTCATAATTAACCATTATAAACAGTCAGTAGTTAGTACCTAGATTAATAGTCTATTTTTTTTTAAAACTACACCTTGTATAACCGTAGGTTCAACTATTGATTCTACCAAGTACAAGTTTCACCTATTAACTAACTTGCCAACTTATCTTCTTAACCCAATAACATTACTTACTAGGTTCAATAACTAGTTAAGTCAATACTACAGGTTAGGTTAAATAACAGGTTAATACACATGCTAAGTTTAACAACTTGCTTACATTATCAACCTATTAGGTCACCTATTGCTAAATCTTGGTAAAATTATCGCCCTTTGAAATCTAGATTTCAACCTACAAATGTTGACTCAAAGTCCTAGATTGGCATTCTACAACCAATTAATTAATGACTTCTTTAACAAGTTTAGCACCTTCTTCCACGGGTTTAGTTTGGCTAAAAATTTGAAGACCTATTGGTGTTGTAGTCTTTTGTTGATCAAGTGTCTTCAAAGGTCATTATGGGTGTTGTGAATATTTCCAAAGCATGCAAGGTACTTGAGATTAAGCTAACCTCCTGACCTATACCTATATGGTGTGGGGTTAAAGGGTAAAGTAGTAGATAAAAATTCCAAAGATTTTAATTTATTGTCTAATATGGTGAATGAAGGATTAACATGTTCAACCTATTCCATATTAAATCTCTTACTAACTACCACATGTTTAATGACAACAATGGTAATTGGAACATGTATAATAAATGTCTAAATAGGTAAGGGTATGATTACCAAACCTATTCCACCTCTTACTGGACTAACTAGTTTGGTAATGGCAATAGGTTGTACCACAAATGGCATTGCTAGAACTCTACTACTAGTTCCAATTTCCATAGATTCGAAACTAAGGGGTTTGTATTTAAAATCAGGAAAAACAATTCAATAGGCATGCAGTTCAAGTTGGTAACTTTGTTCATCAAAGTGGGTTAATTCCATACTGTTTTGAATTTGCTCTTCTGTGAACTCCTGAATAATTTGCCACCACTCCTTCCACTTGGGATTTCTGTCTCCCAAGGCTTAGTTTTGCACCTTGAGTAGTGTATTGTCTAACAATAACTCGTCAAACTCCTTTAACATGTTGTTCATCCTAACAAGTAGAATGGGGTTAGGTTTGCTCAACTGTACCTTGGTTATTTCATACTAACCTTTCCAGTCTTGGATTTAAACAATTAGACTTTGTTTTTCCCTTTCAAATTCTATGTGGATAGCTACATGTTGCTCTCTAAGGTCTTAACAAGATTGCTCCAAATCGGGTATGATTCCTTCTTGTTCCAAATTGGATTCCTCCATTTTGCCATAATCTTGCATCATTCACTCCAAATCAACTTGGAAATGTTTCAAATCATTATGGGTTTTCTAATTGAATTAATTAAGTTCAGCATACTCTTGTTATAGGTCTTAATTTTCTTAACAACATGTTCTACCTCTTTCAACTTATTGGACAAGTTCCAGTTCTCATGTTGGACCTTATTCATTTGTAATTGTGACCAATTTTTTGTCATGGTTTTTCAAAGTCTGTTACACTGTCTCTAACTCTGGGCTATAGGTTTGCAAGTGGTTATGGGTCTTAGACATGTTCTTTTTAATTTGCTCAAACTCAATTATAAAGTTTGAAAATTCTTGTAATGTCCTTGACCAAGTTGTGGCATTTTGAGCAACTTGCTTTAAAAACATATTAATCTATTTTAGGTTTTCTTTGGAATGACCAAACACTAAAATAGATTTGAATTTATAAAACTGTAGGTTTTCCATTTGCATAGGTTGAACTACAAGTTGAACACGTTCGGATGATTCTGTAGCTACAACTATAAGTTGTATAAGTTTTGCAATAGGTACTATAGGTTCAATTTATATGTTGTTAATTACCTGACTCAAATTGGGTTTAGGTTCTTCTTCAATGTTGCCTTGTGTAGATGTTGCATTAAGTTTTTCTCTTCTTCCACCTTCAATTTCATCTAAACATACTCATCATCCTCTTTGAATAAACAATTTGTGATCTGAAAATAGTCTGAGACTTCTTTTTTACACTACTAAAAATTTTGGGTTTTGTAATTGTCGTTTGTAATTAAAATTCAATTGCATGTGACACATGTGATTACAAATTTGTGTAGTTGCTTAAAACAAGCTGCACATGACATTTAATTGCATGCGACACTACATATGCAACATGTATATACGATGTTAATATATATGTTCATCCATACATACCAATCCAAATGTAGTTGCACCTTATGTGCAACTCTCCTTGCAACTATAATGTAACTAATCAAAATAGTGACACACATTTAAAAATTGGACAACTTATAGTTGGACATGTGTCACTTTTAATTATTTTTGTGTTATTTTAATTTTAAATTCATTGAATTAATGTCAATCGTTAATTTTTTTTGCCATTAAGATGATGACATGTGGCACACCATGGAACATTCATTGACCATTTAACATGTGTTCATTTTACAACACCAATTATATGGTGACACATGGTAATTAAGGCCCATCTTTTTTATTTTTAAACTATTAATTAACAACATTTAAATTGTCCACTTTAAGGCTAATTAAACGTTGACACATGGTGCTTAGGTAGGTAGGTAATTATTAAATCGTACTAGGTAGTTAAGTTTACTTAGGTATGTAAGTAGGTTTAAAAGTAGTTAGGTTTAAGCTATATAAGTAAGTTTAGAATAATTCAATTTTATTTTTTGGTTTAGCCATTTTATGAAGGTCAAGTTTTTTTTTTAACTCATTCATCCCTAATGGCACTTGGTATTTGGTTATAACATAGTTATTGCCCCTAGTTATATAGTATGCCAAATTGAATTGGAATCCAAAGGACATGGGATAAAAAAATTCCATTTTAAACCTCGTTAACCAATTTAGTTGCACATTAGGTGCAACTACTATATTAGATTATATCGGCCAAGGGAAGGCTCTGTTGTTTCTAGTGTCCAAACAATACTTGAAACCCTCTTCTTACCGTATCTAACACACCAAGAATTGTCAAAAATGGATTACTAATGAAAAAGCTATGGCCCCACAAAGTGAAGGGGGTCAAGAACTCAAAAAAAAAACCATTGAAAACTACAAAAGCCGATTCTTAAACACCCAAGAAGTTCCTTTTATGTTGTTCTGTTACTATTAAACTTCCAAGACAATTTGAAAAATTTCAAGTGGCACTCCTATAGCACTTTAAATCGTTTTAAATGAATAAGAAACAAAAAAGTTATGAGGTTTGAAAGTAGGAAGGGTCCAAAGAGAAGAAAAAAGGAAAAAAAAACATTTTGTGACTTGGAAAGCTTTTTTTTCTTTTTTTTCTTCTTGTTAATTTCTCATTATTCCTTTTCCTTTTCACTTTAATAATTTAGTTTAGTCGTAGTTAGTTTAACATAATATAGTTTACCCCAACTTAATTTAACCATAATTAATTTGGCATAATTTAATTTAATCATAATTATTTTAGCTTAATTTAATTTAGCTTAATTTACTTTCACCATAATTAATATAGCCTAATTTAGTTTAACCATAAATAGTTTAGCTTAACCTAATTTAGCCATAATTAATTTGGTTTAACTTAATTAAATCATAGTTACTTTAGCCCAATTTAATTTAATTTAATTTAGCCATGGTTAGTTTTAATTAATTTTAGTCTTTTTAATTTAGCCATAATTATTTTTTCTTAATTTAATTTAACCATAATTATTTTAACCTAATTTAATTTAGTTATGGTTAATTTAACCTAATTTAATGTAATTTAATTTAAACATAATTAGTTTAGCTCAACTTAATTTAGCTATGGTCAATTTTCACTTAATTTAATTTAGCCATAATTATTTTAACCTAACTTAATTTAGCTATGGTTAATTTAACCTAATTTAATTTAGTTTAATTTAATTTAGCCATAATTAGTTTAGCTCAACTTAATTTAGCCATGGTTAGTTTAACTTAATTTATTTTATTTTAATCTAGATTAGCCATAGTTAGTTTAGCTTAATTTAATTTAGCCATGGTTAATTTAAGTTTTTAGTTAATTTAGCCTAGGTTAGTTTAGGCTAACCTTAATTAGCACGGGTTTAACCTTAATATTAGAGGTACATAATAATATTATACATAACCTATGTAAATATATTAATTTAAGTTTGTATAAGTTTAGGCCATTATTTTTATGACACATGTCCATGTTATACACATTTAGTTGCACATTAGTTGTACACACAACCGTATGACCCAAAAATTATACAATACCAAATTTGTAGTTGCAAACATGAGTGAGATAGTTACAAACGACAACTAGTTGCAAACGACAAGATTTCTACTAGTGTTAGTGGTGAGGTAACAAGTTCAAAGCTTAACCTATCCCTTGGTGTAGGCAATTCTATGTGCGTTTTCATTTGATGAGATTGACATGTTAGTAAAGGTGATGCAATGGTTGAACGTGCTAGTTTTCTTTCTTTCAAGAATTGTTCCCTTGTAACTGGTTCAAGTGAAACTTATCGTTCTTATGCAACCTAACGCTCTTGGCTAACTAGTGACACAAGTTCCTTTGGGGTTGTTGTATTTGGTGAAAGCACCTTGGATAAAGGGAACCACTTCCTAAACAAAATATCTAGGATATGCCCTAAATAGTAAATATCTACTTTGGTTTTGTCAGAAACCGGGTTTATTGTTGCCTTTTTTAATCATTTTGTTCAACAAATTAATTTAATTAATAACTGGGTCAACACTATGGAACACTAATTAACATGCTGCTCCTTGTCAGCTAGGTCAAAAGTAATAGCAATCTAGTTGTTAAAATAAGCTAACATGTCTCTCTAATAAAAAATTTGCAAAATAACTTCAAATCTTGCATGAAATTCCACTTTCATGCATACTACACTCCACTACCCATTCTTAACAAAGGCATGTGGACCTGCAATCCTTTTCAAGGTGGTTTTGGCTTCTTCAAAAGTTGCATTTGCAGCAACTATTACTCCTTCCTTGGAAATTCCAAATTGTTCATGAATAAGTACCTAATCATTGAGAAATTTTTGACCACGTACTCATCGTTGAATTTTTCCATCATCTATTGCTTCCCAAGTTCGTAAGAAATCTCATAATAGATCTTCTTTTGGCGTTGTCCATTGCAGGTTGAATAGGCTTTCCAAACCAACTCGTTTAACCCATTTGAATTCATTAGAGTCCATCTTCATCCATTACAACATCTTCTAGCTTTCCTTTGCCTTAGACATTGTTTTTTTCTTAATAGATTTTTTAGCTTGTTCTTCTATAGGGCTTTACCTTTATGCTTCATCATGGTTTTCGTTTTTAATCTTGGGTGTTGAAGAATAATGTTGCAAATAGGTCCTTCTTTAAAGAATTTTTGGAGAAACTCTTCTCCACTGTTCATAGGTTGTTGTAATTCCTTTTCTTCCACAAGTTTTGATGCAAGAACTGGTTTTGACTAAAGAACTAGTTTTGATTATTCCTCAACAACAAGTTGTTGTGACTCCTCTTTTTCCATAGGTTTTAATGTAGGAATTAGTTTTGGCTATTCTTCAACAATAGGTTGAGGTATAATTTCCACCTCTTCTTCTAAATCTAAAATAACAATGACTTGTGGTGCTGGTGTTGTGTAGAAGTAGTGGTTTTCCTAAGAAAGTTAAAAGCTACTTATAATTCCTCTTCTAACTCCCTATTTCTTTGCTCTTGTTCAAAAATTCTAATCTCCTTTGTTGTAGGTGCATGCGAAGTTAGCGGTTCTACATAAATTGTTCTAATTAATTGAACTTGTTCTACTCTCTCCCTCTCTATCTGTTCTCTTTTAAAAGCTTCAACTTTTCTTTCAAGTTCACTCTTTCTTGCTTCTTGTCTTAGGTTTTTTAAAGTGCTCTCACTCATGGCCTTTACCAATATGAAAAAGTAAGCAAAAACAAAGAAAAAAAATGAAATTTGCATCGATTCTTTATATTTTTTCAATTAAAAATGACTATGTGGTTGTGAATGGATGCAACTTTTAGGGTTGGACATTCCTAAAATATAGACGTAATAAATGTCTTTTTAAACACATCGTTTTGATCATTATTATTGTCCTAAACATGCACATATGTTCCTTTAATATTGTCAAGTGTTAAATAATTATTAATCGGTTCAAATTTTATAGGTTGAAGATCTTCAGGTTCAACAAGTAGTGGTTTATGTTCTTTGGTTTGAACACGTTCATCATTGGCCAGTCACTAGGTTTAGCTAATACAAGTTGTAAAGTTTCATCTTCAATGAACCTATATGGCTTTAATTTGTTGATGTTAACAAACATTGGGTTAGGATCAAATTTATCAATAGTGACAACTAAAATAATATTATTAGGCAAACAATATTGGATCCTATAAGGTCCAAACCATCGTTTCTGAAATTTTGAAACATGTTTAGAAATAGCTCTTAGAATCCATAATACATAGTCTCCAAATTGAAATTTGATTTCAATGAACCAATTCTCTCACCATAATGATTTGTTCCACTAGTTGGAAGCGATTAGATCCTCCGCAATCAACTTGTTCTCCTATAGTTTCTCTAACTTGAACAATTGGTTAATTAGGATTTTAACATGTTGGGGATCTTTGTTTTCACCAAGTTTAAATGGAAACAAATATGATGTAAGGAATAATGGATGTAATCCATACACAAGTTGAAATGAGTTATGACTGGTTCCAACTTTGTAGGTGGTTTGATTTGAAAATAAAATTGTGGACAAGTGTTCATCGTAGTCATTTCTATTCTTATTAACTAGTTTGGTTAATAAGGTTCCAAAAACCTTGTTTGTAGACTTAGTGTGTCCATTTCCTTGTGGATAATAAATGGTAAAACTAGTATGTCTAAGAATAAAATGATCAATAAGGTATCTAATCACATCATTGATAAAATGGGTACCTTGATCAATCACTATAATTAATAGACATCCAAATCTTGTAAAAATATGCTTGTATAGAAACTTCGCGGTTACTGCAACAATGTTGGTGTAGAATGTTTAGGCTTCCACCCACTTAGTTGCATAGTTAGTGGCTACCAAAAAGTACCAGTTCCCTTATAGTCTACTAGTAGGTTTAATAAGTCGAATAAAATTTAATCCCCATTTTTAAAATGGTTGTTTAGATAATGTAGTTTGGCCAAATTTTGGGTCAACGTGTTACCTGTTCTTTGAGATTGATCACAAGTTCGGCAATATCTCGATTCATTGTTGGCCACCAATAACCAGCATCCAAGATCTTTCGCATAATTATATCAAAAGAGAAATGCCTTCTTGCAACTCCTCCATGTAATTCTTGCAAAATTGTGGACACTTGTTTTGGTTATAGAACTCAACAAAAATTGGTTATCTTGTCTAAATATGTATAATACTCCTTGAAGCACAAATGGTTTAACTTTTTAGGCTAAATATTGTCTTTGGGATGTTCTAAATCTTTCTAGCATAACTCACTCTAATAAGTATTCATACACACTCTATAACCACTTAGGGTATAAAGTAAACAAGTAAACATCACATGTTTGGTCAGGTATTCCAATAGGTTTAATCTAATTGGATAATCTATTTAATGCATTTGCTATTAGATGGGATTTACCAAGTTTATAAACAATTTTGAAGTCATACTTCAGAAATAATAAAAGCCATATGGTTAAGTTACTAGAAACATGTGGCTTGTTAACTAAATACACTAAGGCCATATGGTCCACATAACATGTGAACCTATTGCCTAACATGTAATGCCTAAATTTGTGTAAGGCATACACCATAGCTAAAACCTTTATTTATGTAGTAGTATAATTTCTCTTAGTAGAATTAAGCATCTTGATAAGTACATAATAGGTTGATCTATTTTACCTGTTGGGTTCTAGGCCAATATTGCCCCCACTGCTAACTAAAATGCATTAATATGCACATGAAATTCCAGTTCCTAGTTAGGATTGATAAGTATAGGAACTTGAATGTACCGGTTCTTGATATCTTCCCAAGTAGTTTGACATTAGTAGTCCATTCAAACACTAAAGCTGTTATCAGTAACTTGGTGATTAGTGCCATAACAAAGGCAAATTTTCTTATGAAACATCTGTAAAACTATGCCATTCCATTGAAAACTAGAATCTCCTAAGGTGTTTTAGATACTAACATTTTGATTAAAGCCTTTATCTTCTTAGGATTAAGTGTCTTCCCCTTTTTGGAGACTATAAATCCTAAAATAGTTCCAAAAAATACCAGAAATGCACATTTCTTTAGATTCAAACTAATGCCATACTCTTTGCATTTTAGAAAATATTTTTAAAGTTTGTCCAAATGAGTGGGCAAGTCACTAAAAACAATAAAATCATCTAAAAAGATTTTCATGAACACATCAATGTATTCATGGAAAGCTTTGGTGATTGCCCTTTGATAGGTAGGTGGTCCATTTTTGACCCCAAAAGCCATTATAACCCATACGAACCCCCCCCAATTAGTAACAAAGGAAATTTTGTACTGGTCCTTTTTAACTTTCTCAACTTTGTGTGATAATGATAGCAACATGTATTCTAGTGGGGTGGTTGCAAGGTAGGGTGGCTCACATTTTGCGTCACAATCTAGTTTTTTGTAGAGTGGTGTGCATTTACATGTTATTAACATGGCAATAAAAAAAATTCAAATTTGTGGTTAGATTTAAATTGTCAACTTGAAGAAGAAGACATCTATTTAAAAAAATTATAACATATATACACCAAATATATAGTAATGGACTTTTGAAGTTGAAAAAGATGGATTGGTTTGTTGTTTATGCCTCTATATACATGTGTTTTTGTGTATAAATTTTATTTGGGATATATTAAAAGAACTCAATATATAATATGTTAAAACAAAAAGAACATATGTGTAAGAAAATTACTAGGAAAAAATTGACCAAAAAAACATTATGGACTTTTGAATGGCCTAAAATGAGCCATATTTTCATAAGTCCATATCATAATCATTTTGGGGTGGATTTCAATTTTTATTTTCTTAACATGTACATTAAAGAATTGTTTCGAATGGCTTATTTTCATATGGGCTTTTTAGTTCATTAACCACCATGTAATTCCCTAATAAATTAATGATATCAAAATAGACTGCCATTTTAACACTACCATATGGACTTTTATGGAGTGGAGCATCCACCAAAAACAAGCCACCTTAGAATGCATAAACTTAGTGTTTCAACCATTGTACAAACCATGGCTTCAATGCTTGAAATAATGACAACATGATAAGTGCATTAGGGTATAAAACCTTGAAAGTTGTGAAGAACTCCATCTGCACACATGCACAACACAAAATTAAATCATATTCTTTTGTACAATATCACCTCCTTATGCTGCCCTAATTACAATATCCATTGTTAATTCCAAGTGTCCCCATTTTGCACAAAGTTTTGGAAATACCCATGATTTGGAACAATTAAGAATTGGAACATTCTCATGGTTTTGATAAGGGACTAAATTTGGACCAATAGAGACATGCACTTTGTCCATGAATTAAGTCAAAACTTAGATTTACAAACTCTAGACCTAGATATTCATGTGTTCAGGCATTCAATCCATGCAATTAAATCAAATCTTGGACTTACATACTTTAGACCTACAGACTAATGCATTTAGGCACACATACATGAGGAATTAAGTCAAAACCTGGACTTACAAACTCTAGACCTACATACTCATGCACTTAGGCACTCAATCCATGGAATAAAATCAAAACTTGGACTTACAAACTTTGGACCTATAGATTCATGCATTTAGGCACTCAATACATGTGGGAATCAAATCAAAATCTGGACTTACAAACTCTAGACCTACATACTCATGCACTTAGACACTCAATCCATGGAATTAAATCAAAACGTGGATTTACAAACTTTGAACCTATACTCATGCATTTAGGCACGCAATACATGTGGAATTAAGTCAAAACTTGGACTTATAAACTCTAGACCTACAGACTCATGCATTGAAGCATTCAATCCATGGAATTAAATCAAAATCTAGACTTACAAACTCCAGACCTATAAACTCATGCATTCAAGCACTCAATCCATGGAATTAAATCAAAACTTAAACTTATAGATTCTAAACCTACATATTCATGCACTGAAGCATTCATTCCATGGAATTAAGTCAAAACTTGGTCTTATAGACTTTAGACCTACATATTCATGCATTTAGTCCATGAAAGATTGAGAAGTAATTATGAAAGATTGAGAGAGATCATAGTTTAAGAAAACTTAAACATAGAGAAATGGGTCTAAATGACAAAAATAAGAGAGTTTGAACTATTCATGAAAATAATTAAGTACTGCACACCACACAATGGAATATCGATCAACATTAGCTTTTAATGTCAAGCCTCCTCCATTGTAAATAATTTCAATGCCCATCTGTTATGTAATCCTGAACTTCAACATTTCATGGAGGTGACAAACCTAACCTATTAGTTTAACAAAATTCTTAAAATAAAGTGAAGTTTAAGTTTCAAGCTCATATAGTTTCAAGCACTTTACAAAATATTGAAAATGAACTATCCAAGAGAAATAGGCAGAGAAAGAAAAATCTTGGGTCTTTTAAACAACAAAAAACCCAACATCAACTTGAAATATTGAGGCATTCAATCAATGAAATTAAGTCAAAAAACCCCCACATGCTCTAGTTACACCTTCTAGACTATTGGACAATCCTACCACAACATGTTCACTAAGAAATCTTTCTCCATCAACAAGAGGGCAAGCATTAGGTCTTCCACCTTGGTTTCTTGTAGTAAAGAAACAAAAAGAGGCACAAATGGCAACAAACCATAATAATTTTAGATGATGATGATAATATGTCCCCTTGGGAAGTCCTTTGCCATGTTCTACTAGTGTTTTGGGAACTATAGCAAGAGCAAATGCATAATATTCAACATCATCACCAATTGCTACTATAGGAATACCTCTCATTACCAAATTAAGAGGCCAAGGGACAAGTTCTCTCTTTTAGAGTGTTGTTTTGAGGCAAGTTGGAGGTCTAATTGCTCTAAACATAGGCATGAGTTTGGGATTCTCAATGGGCTCAAGGAGATCAAGATTAGGAATGATGTCACCACGGTTTGGCAAAAGAGGGTATCGGTAAGAATCTGTTGGAATTATGTCACCATTTCCACTATAGGTGGTGGTGCATCCCAAATATTGGAAAGGAGGGAGGCAACACATTCAAAGAAAGAACATTCTAATCTAGTGTGCAACAATGGAAGCAACTAAATCTAATTAGGTGTTAAGGTTAAATGGGAGACTAAAAAGAGGTGGAGCGGCACAGATTCGTAAAACACCAAGGCCATTTTTGCCTAAAACAAATGCAACAAATTTGACCTAGTGTGAGACTCTTGGATTATTGGATTGTTTTGGCAACAAGTGGCAACCAATGAATGACATGCATGCCACAAAAACCAGCAATGTTAGCAACAAAAGTTCAATTGTTCCATTGAGGTGGGAAGCTACACCTGGAAGTGCAGGTGATTTGAGACTTCAAACTGAAAGTGTATAACACCTCTAGATTCCAAATGAATTCATTTCCAACACTCAAGTTCCTAATAGTAGCCATTTCATATATCAAGTGACATATCTGTTAACCTATACAATGGTAGTGAACTCAAGGACCATATTGTTGTGGACAACATCCAAGCAATAAGAATTTCACCAAATCTAACAAGGACATTATCCTTTCATGAAACCCAAGTGCCATCTCCAAAAAACATAAAGATAGCCCAAACCTACATATGTCTAGAAGACTGAAAGATGTAACTATCAACTAGGTGCATGAACTTCCTAATCACCTTCACATTAACATAATACAAAAAATATTTCAATTTCAAAGAGCTTATATGTAACATCATAGAACTTGGAAATCCTTCCACATGAGCCTTGCAAACATAGAGAAACCTTGGACTATGCAACAAAGTTATCCAACCCATGTGAACTTTTAGCACAAGGGCAAGGATCTTCTCTGAAGAAAAAACAATATTTGTACCCAAATACCCAACAACTTAAACCCTACAACTTAAACTCTCCATGTTGTTGTGTGTGTGTCTGGTAGGCTTTTTGGAAGTTAACCTTAAAAACAAAGAGCAAGAAGAGAAATAGAAGGACCCAAGAGAGAGAATTGCCAATGGTAATGCTATTACCTTTGCTTTTGACTCACATTGTTGCACTCGGAAGAAGGACCACAAAGCTCGAAATGCTATCATTACAGGTTAGCCATGCTTTGAAATTCATCCTTCACAAGTGCTAAAGGAACTTCGCATAGGTTGTTGTTATATCAAGTAAGCGGGGAAACATCACCTTAGAAGCAACCTTTGTTGTTTTCCATTTTTGTTGTAGAGTTTGAGAATGATAGTTTGTTGGGAAGAAAAAACAGAAGAATGTGAATTTGTGAAACCCCCTCCTTTTTTCTTCCAATGGTTGTCCCATAGAGAAAGAAGAATCATTTCGAAGCTCACGAGGAGGACGAAGAAGATTGTTAAAAGGCTTTGCTAGTAGTAACAATAAAGATAACAAATCAAGAAAGTATGAATCAATCTTTTTCTCTTTCTACCAAGTTCTGCAAGATGCATTAATCATCTTTGAGTTTTCCCAAGTTTTGCAAAGAAAGTAGAAGAAAGTAGTAACCAATGTTGGGTGCTTAGCAAGCCTTTTTTTCACTTGCGAAATTTTGCCTAAAAACGAAATTGTTTATATAAAAAATGAGGAAATGAAGTGTTTTTGGCATTCTTCCTTGATTGCTAGAAATGAGAGAAAAAACAACAAAAATCTCCAAATTTCTATGTTTGATTTTTAGTGTGTGAGAAATTCATGTTGTGCTTTCCTCTTTCTATGGATTATTATCAATCTATGTATCAATTATTATAAATAATTTAATAATTAATCTAATTAATAATATAAATATTAATCTTATTTAACCTTAATTAACTATGAAGGTCAACTAAGCTGTTTACAATTCTTCATTATTTGTTTTCAATTTTGTCATGGTGGCAATCATCCCTAAGATGATTTAGCCAAATTTGGCAATTAAAAAAGTTAAAAGGAAAAAAATTGAATGTAATTTTCGAAATTTCATTTATTAATGTGATTTTTTCATATTCTTATTAATGTATAATTATGTTTTAATTTTATTTCAAAAATTTAGAAAAATTTGTAGAATGTAAAATTAGCAAAAAATTATAAATTACAAATTGTGTGTTTGCATTTTGCATGAGCAGACATAGATTTGAACAAATGTGGGGTGTGAATGGATGTGGGTATCGGTGAGCATTCTAACGCTCCTCCACATTGTGCATGAATCGATGTTGGTTGCTACATTTGCAAAAATTTTGAGAGGAGAGTATGGACCAATGAAGAATTAAGAAGCTTTGCAAATTGTAAATGCAATTCTAAATACCACTTGAATTGTTTGTTGTTTTCTTGTGCATATTTCTTGATGAAAGGTCTAAAAGGAGAGTATGCAATGTTGAAGAAGAAGCTTTGCAAATTTTGAATGGAGTGTGTAAACCAAATTCTTTTTCAAAATTCATATTATTCTTTGGATTGCAAATATCTTTGGTAATGTTGATAATGTTTTTTTTTTTTTTGTTTGTCCGATGAGATGTTTGATGTGTGTTTGATGCAATGGAATTACATGTATTACCAGATGTTGTAATACTTATGTAGGTATCCATAGACTTCATAGGATGATTAGTTCTATGTACAATTTGTAATATGCAATACATATATCATTTATGTAACATGTAATAATACATATAATCTATAACATATGATAGTACACAGTAATTTAGTTTATTGTTTTGTTGTGCAGATATGTTGATAGATATTCAAGCATGTCTAGATTTTGTGAGTCTTGTGGGCAAATTGTTTTTTCGTAGGAGGAGAAATTTTGTTCAAATTGTGGATTACCGTGCATATTTAGTGTGAACACTGTCCATCCAACCCCTGCAACTAGAGTGGAGTACAATGTCCATCTCCCCTCGCATCAAGCAATGTCCATTTGACCCTTGTGCCTCAACTTGTGGTTGATCTAGTACAATAAGAGTCAATGCCTACACCTTCTTGATTTGATACCTCCACCAACATATGATAGAATATTCAAGAAACCCCCTACCAAAAGAGTTGAGGGTGATTTGTATGGTAGGGTGTATTTGCAAAAAAAAAATTCCACTTCAATGGCGAATGTATAACTTGAACATGCAATGCTTTTAGAGCTGGTTCAATGATAGGGAAAATGAACAAGTGAAGCATTTTTTTGAAATCAACATGCGGCACCAAGCCAAATCTATACACAAGGTAAAAAGATTTCTAAATGATCGTGAAGATCAACTAGCCAACTTTGTTTTCTAGGACTGAGGTTTGGTCATACAGATGCAGATGTCGGTGGACAAGCTATATGAAAAATTCAAAGAGATTAAGCATGCGAAGGGCATGAAAGGTAAGAAAACAATTGCTGCTAGAGTTGATATTGATGCTAAAACAAAAGTTGTGAAGATTGAAGCTCCAAAGGAATCAAGTTTCATGCCTCTTACTGCACCCATCAAACTGATGGTGTTGTATGTTGATATGAAAGCCTCTTTAAAATGCTTACACAAATGGTCGTCAAAGACTTTGAATATACAAGTATTGATAATTAGGGTTATATTTTAATCCCTGAACTATATTGGAGTATTGCCCTTGGTTATGTTACATTGACATTATTCATGATGTACGGGAGGTTAATAAATGTTTAAGTTTGTTGTTCCCCGATTGTGGCCGTTAGCTTAATGAAACCAATGGGAGTTTCTGAGCTGTTCCCAAAACTTGATTTCAAGTCCATGACCAACAACTTGATGAAACTAATAGCCAGATTTGTCAAACTATCTTGAAATTTTTTGCAACCATCCCCAAAGATGGTAAACTAGTCATGGTAGTTGTACCACGGCAAGAGAATGCTAGAGTTTTTGTACCTACGTTTTTTGAGGGTTTCATAACTAACTTATGAAATGTTGGTATAAATGCCTTGTGGTACTTGAAATGTAGGCTAGGTTTTGCATTGTCTAATGACACACCTTGTTCTAAATGTAAAATTTGATACTAACATACGAATAGTCAATGCTCACAGATTGTTAAGTCAACAATCAATAGATAGCAAATTTCAATCTTAGAACTTCTTGAATGGTGGCACATACAAACAAAAGTCATAGTGCTTATAAAAGAGACCATCCAACCCACAATTCTGAGGAGCCGAACTTGACAATTAAAAATGGGAAAGTGCAAACACCTACTCACATTGTTTTGACCATTTGTGATGATAGAGGTACCTCTTTCTACAACTGTACAATAAGACCATAACAACATGATTATAAACAAAATTGTAGTTGGACCACAACAACATGATGTTATATTTGTACCATATGAATTGGACAACAAGAAATTCAAAGGTTATTGAACTCCATGCAATTGGTAAGTTTTGGAACTATGTGCAATGACAACCCTAAAACCCCAGTCATCATCATAAGTAAGGGAAACACTTTACCTCTAAAACATTTCTTTAAATTCCAAATTTTGCTTCAAACCAACCCCTTGGAATTTTGGCTAAATGGACATTATACACAATGCCACTATTTCAAGATACAAAGATCAACAAATCCTCCATTTGAGATTTCGCTCCCCTTTAGCCTTCTGTGGTTTAAGAGCAAGGAGATGCCACCCATTTAACCTATAAAAATCCTTTTTAGCTGTCTTTGGCTATGAAACCTTAATGTTCTTTTACTTAACATTTCCTTGATCTACTAATGATGTTTATTATAGGTTCAACCACCTAATTCTTTTGTTATTTTCTTTGAATCCAGAAATCATGTTTCACTCTAAAGTGTGGAACTTGGGATAGATTATCATGTCTATATGTGTTAGCATTTTTTTTATTAGCTTAGTGTGATTAAAAGTTTTAAAGTTGATCACAAACTATTAAGACTAATGGGCAATCATGAAACTATCATTAGTAACATAATGTCATGGGTTTATGTGTAGGGGCTGGTAATGGAAATGCACCCAAAGTTGCAGCGTGAACCATCGCAAGTTCAAACATTTTTATGAAAATAGGGGTTTTCAAAGATTGAATTGAAATTCATGATGAAAGACTAATTTCAACATTTTGAGGTTCATTTTTGAATAGTGAATAGTATAAAGTCTTTGGAATAGTTTAAACTAGGGTTCAAGCTAATGGTGGCAAGGGTTAATGGTGTTTGTGTTCACATTTTCAAGTCAAAAGTTTAGTCTAGCCATGCTTTGGGACATTCATGGGCTAATCATTTGTTTCATGATCCCACACCGTGCTACCGAGATTCAAGTTGATACTTCTATACTCATTGGGTTGTGATGGTTGCTAAAAAATGCTCTTGTTGGTTTGATCCATGTTTTAATTTCTTCTTGGAACATAATGTTTTTAATTCATATGTAGGAGCAATAGTTTGAAATTTATCCATCAAACTTGAGGGTACTCATTATCTGCTATTTAAGTTGTCCTTTTTAGGGTTTAGATGAGGCACATAACAATTTTGAATTAGCTTACCAATTGTTGACATCGTCATCATCAAATTATAGTTGAAGGTTCAAAAAGTCATGTTTTAGGGGTTCAATGTGACCCTTCTACATCCTTGATCAAATCAATGGTAGTTGTCTCGATTTTTATTTTTCTTTTTCTTTGGGTTGGGTTTGGTTTTCATTTTATTTTTAAAAAAATTATTTTGATGTTTCTTGCACAACTTCATGCTCCAGAGAATATGATCATGCTTTCTATTTGCATGTAATTCCTATGTGAGCAAGTGAGCAACTTACAAGCTACATAATTTTCAGTTGCACATTTTGAATTCTTCAAAAATTTGGTAGCCCAATCCAAAGGTAGGCTAATCTTTCCATTGTTTTAGGGTTTTCATGGTACTTTCAGAGTCACTCTTCACTGACCATCACCTTTTTAGTAGATGTAGATCTTCTGACACCTAGTTGAGAATGTCAAATTTGCAATAGTAGTTGTTGGCAATGCCTAGATGGTTTTGGCATATGAAGCATAATTCCTTGTGGTGGTTGATTTGTATGCAACAAGCTAATTTTTATTTTTGGTTTTCATTTTATTTTAAAAAAAATTATTTTGATAGGCAAGTTAAAACTTTTACAAAGCTTGTTGCGCATGAATACTACCTTCAAAGTTTTCTTTTTGCAATTTCATAGAGATGTGGTTTGATAGGTAAAGGATAGTGTTGTTGGGTTATGCAAATTTTGAGGAATTGATGTGGGATGGCAGCATGTGTACATCCTAGTCCTTTACTTCTTTGTTGAAGTTCTAGTACATGGCCAAAGTTTGTAAGGAGAACAAGTTACATATATTGTAATAGGGTTTAGGGAACCTTGTAGAGATTTATTATGGAGGACTCTATGTCTGTTTCACATAGTTTCACCAGTAGAACATGATCTAGACATGTGATTTTGTGTGTAGAGGTAAAAACATCTAATGCTTCATGTGAAACTACATGCATATTACATACAGGGTCAAACTTTTGAGGTTTGTTGACAATGTTTTTAGGTGGCATGGTCGTGAGCCTTGACAATAACCAAATGTACTTCACAGCAGAAGATACACCAACACTGCCAGAGCCAGAAGGAAGCCAACTCTGGGTAGTCCTTTTGCAATAGGTGCATCCTAATTTGGTCCAATTGGACTGTGCTCTAACCCTAATCCTATTCGTACCTCTATCGCACTTAGTAAACCACTTTTCAATTGATTAACTTACTTAACAGCTTTTACTAAATACTTTCAATTATTGCAAATTTGTGGAGGAACAAGTAAAAGGGGAGTAGGGGTACCAATGTCATCTTGGTTTTTGTACTAATTTGCATATCAGAATCCATATGTGGATCATCTAAATGCTATAGTGAAGGAGGGCCAGGATGTGCTTAGGAGAGGATTGCTTACTGGGGTTGTTTTGGCCTAGGAAGCGGAGCTCTTAAAGGAAATGTTACGTAGTACCAAATATCCTCAATGTAAATGTTTCAACTTTTCCTTGATTAATAAAAAGTTTTAACTTATTTCAAAGTACTCCAGATATCATTCCCATTTGGTTTTGAAATGAGGAAAGTGACTTCAAAATGTTCCAATCTTACCTTTCAATTTTATAATGGAGAAATTTATTATTTACTGTTTCAATCCATATTCTTGTTTGAATTTCCAATGGGGAAAATTGATAAACTTCAATTGTTTAGAGGTTCCCTCTGACCACAGAGGAAAAATGGAATTTTTTCCCTTCATTGGACCATGCAATCGTGAAAGCCAATTTGATATTTTCAAGGCCTCACATTTACCTCTATGAAAAACTAGTAAATTCTGTAGTACTTGTTTAGGCGAGTGTTGAAGACAAAGTCGTATCAAACTTTAGGACAGTTTCCTTCAAAAAGCAAAGTTCTTACAACAGTTACAAAATAGTTGAGGTAGGTTGTAGTTCCCCATTTTCAATCCTGCTCATTGGACTGATGTTCCCAAGGATTTGAAACAAGATCAATTGGGGGAACTTGAGGAAGCACGGGAGCCGGAAAGTCTCCCTGGTAGGTACAAATGAAGAGTTCCCCTGTTTTGTTATATTTGGTTAGCGTTTGCAGCAGTGAATGAGAAGAACCCACTCCTTACACATATAATAAGCACACTAATAAATCTCAACGATTCCGTTCATCTGCATTAACTAACCTTGCCATCAACCAGACTTTCTCTTGTCTGTACAAGAAAGAACATACCAACAAATTACCCAATTGATCATGTAACTCGACTCCATTTGGATTGCAGCCTTTGGCGCTTGTGCATTTACAGCCGTTTCTTTTGTATCTTCTTCATCTGGTTTTCTCGTTCAATGTACTGGAAGATGGTCCCGTCATATTGACCACGTATTCCTTCCTTAGGTACATAACCATCTCTGTCCATCAACAATAAGTAAACAGCAAACCACTCCAATTTTTCGGCAGTCCTGCATCAGTGGAAATAACCAGCTTGATGTTGGTTTGAGTTTAGGTCCAGAGAAAAACTGCATGGTGGGTAATCCACAAATATTTCATGACCATTAGGTATATGAATACAGACCAGATTTGCACTCTAGAATTTCTGCTTCGAAAATTTTACGCTGACATATAAAATTAGCAAACTATGGAGAGGACTGATGGATCAAATCATGAGATTATAAGCCTGTGACTTGCCAACCAAAGGGATCCATGGCGCAGCGATTCGCTTCAGTCATCTCCCACAGTTCTCCAGGCGTCAATCGCGTTTTCTCCGTTTTAGCAAACTTGCTAAATAGTTCTTCAAATTTCTCTGGCACGAACCTGGTTCCAACGTACCAAAGACAAATTTCATGGATCCATTATTATCGACAATCATGTCCCGATATAAAGAAGCGGATGTCACGCAGATGCAAAATCAAAGTCAACAAAACAAGTGCTTGAATCAGACAGGACAATCATCGAACTTAAGTTCTCACCATCTAGCATATCAGCATCAACTGATTTTTCTTAACCAATTTACACTGGTTACCAAGAATATAGCCTCATGTCTGGGTGAGCTTCAGAAACAGGGATGTCCAGCAAAATGTAGATCTCATTCCCGGTCTGTGACCAAATTTATTACTCCGATAACGACAAAACCATAAATCCGCGTACTATTGGGCTTGCAGCAGAATACAGCTACCCCAAGTACACCACATCATGTTTTGAGCTACGCTCCTAGATTAAGGCACTTAGCTTAACATTTTTCTAGCAATTTTTACCTTCCCTCAGTGTCGTAAACTCCTGAGTCGCTACCATGTTTAGCCCTGTGTATGTTCTTGATGTGGACTGGGAAGAGAGGCGACGGGATCCAAGACTGCACAGGCCGATCATTCCATTCTCCAGGGTTACCAGTTCCGATCACTCCCAAGACATATATGGCAATACTAATTACTGCTTGAAACACGGCGATTAACTATTCATCTTGCTTGGACGAAGACAATATGAAGAATGTACGGGAATGTCATTCTGTGACCAGTCTGGGCTGTGTAAGGTAACGTAAAATTCTCACATCAAGAGTGACCCAACTGAATGATCCGTTGATGAGCACCATTGCCCAGAATGAGAAAAGCAGGTTGAATCCAATGGCTCTAAAACCTACAAATATGTGTGAACACGTATGAGAGTCAATATAGTTATATATGACATTATAGGTATCATCAAATGAAATCATCTGCCGGCCTCAGCTAATTCATCGAGCAGCTTTCATACCATATGATCCTGCATTCTTCTCAAAACTTGCACTGGCCCACACCTGAATATTAATCTAGTTTTTATTATACCTAGACCAGATTCGACTGTTGTGTACACATGACTCATGCGGATGGGAAACCAAAATAAAATAAAATATACGTGTACTCCTCGTACCCTGAAACGTCTCCCATGGATAGATAATGCCATCGTCGTTGCGGTCGAAGAAGGCCACATGCTGCTGAAGGACGGAAAGGCCTTTGGGGTCGTGATCTGGGGTTCCAATTGGATTTTCCACGTCAACTGCCTTCAATGCCCTTGGTACATCTGCAGTGTCAGAAAAAAATAATCCACATAACAACATACATGCTTAATGTTAGACATGATGATTTCATTCGCAACTGTACTAGATATGAGTACGTAGCAATATAATTATTCTGCACCTGCATGCAATTACGGAGTCACCGCGATACCCGACGATTCTTTTTCTACCCGTCATGCAACACGGCATGGTGCATGAATAGTGGAGCCGCGTGGAGGCCTTGATTAATACCCACAATTTTTTTGCAAGATACTAGATCTAGGGTAACTGTACGATCAAAGTTTTTATTACAAGTAATAAGGAGCTCTTGGATGATTCCTTGCGGAAAATTGTCTTACTTTACCTTCAAGAATAGACTAAAAACGCAAGTAACAGGGAATTGTTGTGCAACACTGGGAGTTCTGCAACATTCCCAGGGAGCCTCACAGGGAAAGTTCAATTATGCCATCTAGAAGGGTACTGTGAACCAATGTCAAAGGGGAACTTGGTAAATTTTCCTTGGTTGGAAAGCACCTATTGGGGGAAAAGAATTTTCCCTTTGACATTGGGTCTAAGAGGAATAACTGAGAGCGTTCCCACATTGCACACGGAGTTAAACGAAAACTCCTTTTGTCACCCTCATGACGAATACAGTCCGATCTTCTTTGTGACGGAAGCCCTCAGGTCCTAACCATCGGTTCAGCGATCAAGTTGAACAGTACTACTTGGCGTAAAAGGCATGTACAATTCGCGTCCAGAAACATCCGTTGCCCGAAATATTACCGTATGTCAATATTCCCCCAGAAAATTGCATGCAACGACTAATTCCTGCTCCTGCGTTCCTCGACGCACAGTACTTTAAGAAGGTACCAGAAACCAGAAAGAAAAATATGCACGCACGAGGTTTCGGAATGCTTCTGTCGATGTCGTGTGTGGCGACGACGCGCTTGTAGGTAACTGGACATTTTGGGGCCACGGTCGATAAGTCGGGGTCGACCTGGCGAGTCTCGTCCGCTAAGTTACTCCGCATACTGCAGTATACTGATCTGCGAATATGACGAGGGTAATAGGCCGTATGCTGCTGAACAAAACTGATCAACGTTGGAAGTTGAAACGCGGTGCGAGCAATAATATCTCCTCAAGTGCGCTTAGCTAGGCTGATGATCAAGGCGCTTAGGATTCTAGAGTGAAGCTCAACGTCGACGCTGATGATTATTTCAAAAGAAAAAAGGCCAGTGTTCACTGGTACTGCAAGGCGGAGTCAGCTAGTAGGAAAGGGGGAAAAAAGAGAGATCTTCATGAATTGCCGGCCATGCAGGTCTATATATACGCATGCATTCGTTGTCACAGTCCATCTTCACGTGGTTGATGCCACGTCTGACTGCAACTTTTGCAAATTTGCTGGCGCAGCAAATCTGCCCCGTGGTTCTCGTGCCCACTTGCAGCTTGCTTGAGTTGAATCCAGT
>Ga0116227_10006960_pt1 | contig 22506 bp, 16 predicted proteins | sample S1TSphgellanicum_FD_89693 | JGI IMG/M metagenome (GOLD analysis project Ga0116227, IMG submission 89693) | Host-associated microbial communities from peat moss isolated from Minnesota, USA - S1T2_Fb - Sphagnum magellanicum MG | ecosystem: Host-associated > Plants > Peat moss > Unclassified...
GGAAACCTCTTTATTAATATTTTTAAAACACCTGGGAGGGATTAATTTTTTTTTTCTAGGCCATAAGTAGGAGTAGAATTTAGTAAATTTTGATATTTTCCCCAAAAAAAAAAAAAAAAGTCACCTAAATATGCAAAAATCTACTTGGGGACCCTTGCTAATGGCCCTACTTCAGAAACTTGAAAAATAAATAAATAAATAATCCTGATTTGAACTATGCAATGAGAATGGTGGACAATCTTGGATATTACACAAAACCAAGAAAATCTCAAAAATGAAAAAAACTACCATCATTTTCCCTTTGTATCTTTTCATCACTCCTTTGGCATAACCTCGCACATGATCTTATGACTCGCATAAGGTCCCATGGATCTGTCAACGACACGACCTTACATTTCATAAGCGTCCTGTCTTTCCCCCCCCCCCCCAAAAAAAAAAAAAACAGTGACCTTTCTTGGGGGAGCAAAGGGCCTAAATGTAGATCCTTCTCCTATACCTAAACTATGTGAAAGGATCCTTAAATGGGATCGATTTTGATTCGGAACATGGAAAAGAGGGAATTGCATGGAAAGGCATGAATAAGATTATGGTGCAAAATCATAGCTCATATTAGTAGTGTCGAACAAATTTAAAACAACATTTGGTTGGAATTACATTTATCTAACCTTGTTTGAAGAGTGAGCTTGAGGAAATTTTCATATAAACTTCCAAAATTAGGGTTCTAGCATTCAAAGACCCTTTAGAAATAACTTTTTGAATATTATCTATTATGATTTTTAAAAAATGAACAGTGGTGAGTTTATGGGCTTTTAGAAAGGTTTTTAAATTTTCCCTAAGGAAATAGCAAACCTGTTTGTCCAAGTTCATTTACTAATAGGACTTGAATATGGATTTGGATGATGGAATCTCTTGTGTTGGATGCAATTCAAAAAATTGTCGAAACAAAAATCATTGACATCTGTATGAAAAACATGTGCATTTGAGGAAAAAAAGAATGAAAAAAAAAAGAATTGCAACTCACAAGCAAGTCTTATGAAAATTAACTTTAATAAGTTTATAAATTCATGTTATAACACATATTTAAACACTTTGATCAAATATTCATTCATGCTTGCAATTTTGTAAGAAGTCTAGAATTCTTATCGTGTATTAAAATTTTATTATATTGGGTTTTAACATTAAAACACAACAACAATTAATTGTGGCTCTAATTAATGGTAATGGAAACATAAAATCTCACAACATCATGCATGGAATATCATAATTTATGAAATCATTGCATGCTAGGTTTGGACATAAAATTGGTCTTTCATAGCTTAATCGTCATTCACCTTATTGGATTACCAATGAGGTTATACATGCAAACTTCATGTTGCACGATTGTGCACAAATGAAACCTATAAGGTTCATGCTTGATGTTCCTATAGAATAATTAGATAATTTTCAATGTGTTTTGCTGTTTGGAAGGTTGAAAAGCCAATACCACGAAAATTCTCTTTTTGCTTGCATTAGGTGGTTGGCCCAATGATTAAAATTTAAAACAATGAACCACCTACCTATAGTTGTCCCACAATTCATGCATGGTGTTTAGCACATTAAGAGTGTCCATGGAATTTGCTAACTATTTATGTTGTCCATTGATAAAGTAAGTAAAATTGTTTTGGGGTGTTCAAAGTTAGGCATTATTAGTCCAAGTCCAACCTTGTTAATTTTATCAACTAATGATACATTAATTTTATAGCCCATGAATAGTTCATAACTAAGAAAATAAGGTTCTAATAGTTTTTTTTAATGTATTCTCCAAGTGGGTCAAGAATTGGATGCCCATTGTGTTCTTTATTCAAATACCACAAGGTTATCAAACCAACAAACTAATTATGCATCCCATGGTCCACCATGATAATAAGTTACCCACAAATTTTCATGCCATTAATATGTGTATGTGAAAATGTTTCTTTTAATGGATAAAACTTACATCAACCTTTCAAAACATGAAAATTCAAAAATTAGCTTGATTTTAATTTAACCAAATCTAGTGTTAATGATGTGATTAGCAAACTTTCTTCATGCATTCTTGCATGGCTATTTAATAGGGACATATTAAAATTTTATTAGTTTTTTCTTTGTCTCATTAGTTATATATTAAGGGTACCCACACCATATCAAAACAAAATATATACAAGTTTTTAAAATATTTGTTTGACATAAATCTAATTGTAAACTTGATAGTCTTTCAATATATATATAAAACAATGCCTTCATTGGTGTGCCCCAAGCACAAACTTAATATGCATTTGAACATTGATCAATACATTGAACCTTTTCCTAATTTGGTAAACCACAAGGTCTTGGTGTATTTTAGACCCTAATCCATATAGTCTATGTTAATTTGGATGATTCTAAAGCAGAAATCCAAAATCATCCAAATTGACCATTCAAAATGTGGGTTAAGAAACTGTGTCGGGGCCATAATTCCTTGATTTTAAAATAAAATTCCAGATCTGAATATTTGAAAAAAATCAGAATCAAATAATCATCAGTTTTGGGTATTTGAATAATTTCAGAATTAAAGAACCGCCGGTTCCGGTTATCTCAAAAACTTCACAGAATTGCTGGGTTTGATGGAAGAACTGGTGCTTTTCTAGTTGGGTTTTTCTTTTTCTTTTTTTTTCTTTTTAATTTTAATTTAATTTTATTTATTTCTATTATTAAATTAATTGAGAATTGTGGTTACACATTTAGAACAGGGCATTAAATTTTTTGATATCTGCAGTTACACACCAAAAGTTAAAAACTGAGTATTTGATTTTTCTTGAGAAATGTGACCTAATTCTGTTCTCTACCACATCATGCACAATGTCATGTTAGGTGCTTTGTGACCTTCATTTTCCTTCAAGTTGCTTCATGTTAATTTGTCCTAGCTTTGCCATATCAATTCTCATTGTAATTTGGTGTCCCATTGTTAAATGGTGAGAAACATTATGAGAATATCTTCATCATTGAAAAATATCGTAATACTCAAATTAATTTGGCACCTCAACACCAAATAATGCTTCATTTTTCTTTTTTTAAAAGGGTGCACTAATATTAGTTGTCAATGCATTATTTTTCAACCCATTAAAAAAACATGTATTTGCAAATATTGAAAACTTATTGCATTGTAATTATAATATATTACATATTGCAAATCACAAATTTTCAATGTTTTCAGCTCACATTATAAAATTATTTATATTTTCGACATGATTGAGAAAAAATATCATTTTTCACCCATTTTGATGCACCTTAATTATTATTTGTTCATTTCTTAGTTCTTGTTTGCATTTTTTTATAACAATATTGGCTAGTTCTAACTTTTGACCATAACCTTTGGTTTTGGTAAGGGGATATTCTTTGATAATGAGAACCTTCAATTCTTTAGTTTTTTTTTCCCCCAAAAAAATGAAACTATCAATTTCCAATGTTTTCAAAAATTGATGCCTATTCTCAAGTTCATGGTTTTCTTCTTGTTTGTGTGTTTTGAAGCCACATGGGAAAAGATTGCAATAGATTATGTGAATGATTGATTCAAGAGCTAAACCCAACCTCACTCTACACCCATAATTCCCTGTCCCCATAAGGTAGACCTCTACATGCAAAATGACTTGATCCAAGTCCTTCAAATAGTAATAAATTTAGCGTGAGAATTGACTCGTTGTTGCAATGCATTGCTCACATCCCCTAACAAACACAAATTGATTGATGAGAGTTTTGAGCATCAATAAAAGTAGAATTTCAAAGACATCTTTTAACAACATACATGACCAAATAGCAATGTAAAAATGGTCAAATGTTCGAGAAAGGAAATGTTCTACTCCAGCATGAATTTCCAACTTAGTTATGTTTAAATTCTTTTTAGTCTTTTTTGATTCCCTTTAAGAAAGGCACACTTTGGAAAGTAACAAAGGACACTATTAACATTGAGAATGAGGAGCTTTTAAGTTGTGTCAATCGAAGTCAAAAAGTCCAAATCCACCTCTTTGGATTAGAAAAAGAAACACCATGCACCTACCAAAAAGAAGAAAGGTTAGAACAAAGATAAATTCAAGAATGAGTAGAAGCCTCCATCCTTGTTGTAGGAAATGTTGATCCAACACAAAATTTACAAGAACTAATTTGATATATAACATATTGAAACATAATTTTGACTAGGAAATCAATAATAACATTGACTGAAAACACACATAACATGACTTGGTGGCCACGAAGTAGATGAAGGAGAACACCAGGGTCAAAATGAGATCAAAAGTGCCACAAAGGGCATCGGATGTCAAATTTTATCAAAAAAAACTAAAGACCTTTTTTGTTTTTGCCATTTGAAACCATGGTAATCATGGCACATTATTCCTTTTTAACACACATGAATGTCAAAAAATTCAAATAAAAATCCATTTGATCTAATTTAAGTTTTGGTTTAATTAAGGACTTCTGAAAGTGAAAAAAAATTGTCATTAAAAAAAGACATTTTTACAAAAGACTTTCCAAGGACTCATATAATAGCAATAAGTTGATGGTAAAAATATGAAATGATAATAACCTATTAAAGGCACTAAAATAACATTCACAATTTCCAAAATGTGGAATCTTAAAATTTTGAAAATTCAAAGTATGTACATTTGAAAATTTAGAATTTCAAAAGTGTTTAACCACATATAAATGGGGTATAATGTACATGATGTATTAACCAAAGTTGTAGTTTATATTACATTAAATTTAGCTTTAAAAAATTAAAATTTTTTGGTATGATTTCAAATTATCATCATTTTTCAAGATGAAACATAAAATCTGCAAGGAATTTGTACATTTTTACAAATTCGTATTTACTCAAAAATGATTAAGAATTTTTTTTTTACTCATTGGGGCAATTTTAATCATTTTTCACAACAAGTTGCAAAAAGAATCATTCAAAAAATCATTTGTATGAAAACATTATTTTGGGGAAAAAGGACATGCAGGACTAATGTAAAGTAACGCTTGTGGCTCCTTTGATTTTGTTTTAACCCACCAGGTAGCCACTAGATGGTCGCATGAATGTGAAGTTCAACCCAAGGGCCACCAGGCCAAAACCAAATGTTTTAAAGACAAAAAGTACAAGCAACACTCAAGCAATAAAATTAAATATTTTAATAAATTTGTTCAAAAGGAAATTTTTGAGATATTTAAACAAGCAAAATTTGAGGATGAGAAATTAATAAAGTAATTTTTGTTTCAATTTCAATTTTGCATTGTTACAAAATGTGGGTTGGCAAGTATGATTGCATTTCACAAATAACATTTTTAAAAGTCCTAGATTATTTCAATTAATACATATAATCTTACTAAAGGGATTATGTTCAACAAAGGTGGGAACATCATATTCGAAGGAATGAAGATTTTCCAAGTAAAGGAAAACAAACCCCAACAAATATCGATCTTCCCCATGAAAGTCGTTAAAGGACTCCAAAAAAATGGCATTATACATGCCATTAAACATGTTTTTGTATGGTGTATCGTCTACAAGCAACATGTTGCCAACGTGAATGTAAAAAAGAAAACATCAAGGTTCTTATGGAAAATTGGCTTGTCAGGTTTATTAGGTAAGAAATGCAAATTTTGCATGTAAAGCTCCTGATCAAGCACTCTAGAATCATTATAAATATTCGTGTTTTGTGCCAAATTTGATCCAAATAATTATAAATATTGTGACATTAGGTTGTAGACCAAATATAGACGTGGAATTGCATAAGACATTTCTCTAAAAATTCTTTCAATCTAGGCTAGAGAATGATAGTGTTGAATGCAACTTTTCCATATCCACTTTTATTGAACCGTGTGGTGATCAGAATTCTGTTCGAATTGAAAATCATATGAAATGGACTCACCTTCAGTGAAGGTGAACAAGGCATTAGGGAATCGATTCCCAAAGTCAATGGAATCTCATCCAAGCCTAGTTCAACAATGACATGTGAATTTGGTGACTCCACTTCTTCTGCCTCCTCAGGAAATGAACACCGATAACTTTTTAAAAAACAAAAAGAAATGGAAATGCCCTAAAAATCAAGGACCATATAAATCAATGAAATTAGAAAATCCAAGAAATAATTAGAACGAAGAAGCAAAAGAAAAATTTGGACTACTTATTAGGGATGTTGAACAATTTCTATAGAAAGTGGTGTGACAAGCCATGTTGCATTTTTCAAACAATGTCCAAAATATGACATCGTTTTCTATAAGACTTCTAATGGTGCCAAAGGATAGAGTTCCACAAAGGTGGGAACACTAAGCCAAGAGTAATGAAAAAACTCTAAGTACAGGAGACAAGTCTTGATGAGATAATTATCCTCTTTTGGCAAGTCTTCATAGGACTCAACAAAGATGGCATTAAAGGCGGATTCAAGCAAGTTTTCTAAGGCGTATCGTCTACCAACAATGTATTTCCAAGGGTGAATACTAGGATACTTACGGAAAAATTTAAAAAAATGTTCTTATGATAAATAGTTTTATCATTAGTGGGACGATTGATGCATTTATAGTTCCATTTGAAAGGAAACTACAAAAAATGCCTGTTAATCTTGCACAGATCTCACCCAATAATCCTTTGCAGGTCAATATCAATACCTATCTCTTTTGTTATTTTTCTCAAGTAGGTATCCATCTTGTTAAACATAACAAATGTCCATATGTAGACAATAAATTGCTTTAAAACACCTTAGGAGGAATTCCTTTAGACCTAGCCTCAAATGAATGTTTTTGCTTAATAAGGTGTGATTCTGAGCTAAGTTAAACAACGGAGGCAGTAGGTGATTAATTTTGAAATAATCCTTCCCAACAAGGACACCTTTTAATCGAAAATCACACGCAAAGGATTCACCTCCATGTCCTTTCTATCTATGGGAGGAGATTTGAAACCTTTGAGAGTAAGTTCTAGCCCCTTATCTTCCTCGACAGTTTCATGGAAAACTCCAAGAAGTTTTTCATCTTCGACCCCATCGAATCCCACAAGGGGTGATTATGGTCACAATGGGACAAATGGCTTGAGGGATGGGAGACGTAGGTGTGGATTGAGGTGGGGACATAGAACCTTGACGCAATGAAGGTTGGAAAAGAGATGACATTGGTTTCTTTTGTTTCTCCTACCTTTTGGCATGCTATCTCCAATGTAATTCAGTCCCATTCAAATGTCCAAGTATTTGAATGGTTGTCCTTCAATTTCCACTAGGGCCAAAATAAGACCCAGGCTTGTCCTAATCGGCTAAGTCTTCAAATGTGTACTCACCCAAATCATTAGACACAACCTCCATCAAAGGGACCTTCACTTGTAAATAGAAAGTAAAAGGGTGAAAATGGTACCTAAACAAGAAAAATTCCCAACAAAGTAATTGAAAAGTAAAAACAATTTCAAAAAAAATGGAGGACGGAATAAGACACCAAATAATGGACATCAAAAAGTTCAAAAAATAAATCTCGATGGGTACAACAAAGGACTTGATCTTTGCATCTTGGACCACTATATTTTTCAAATCCTTCAACCACATGATTGTTTGGCAACCACCAAATAAGGACTTATTTGGTGGCCGCCTGATCAAAATATAAAGTAGCCACCAAATATAGACCTATTTGGCAGCTACTAAATCGAAATATAAGGAGGCCACTAGACATAGACCTATCTAGCGGCCATCAAATCGAAATATAAAGAGGCCACCAAACATAAACCTATATGGCGGCCATCAAATCGAAATATAAAGAGGCCACCAAACATAGACCTATATGGCGGCCATTAAATCAAAATACATGGAGGTCACCAAATCGACCTATTTGATGATGGCCACCATATGGACCTATTTAGGGGCTACCAGATCGACCTATCTAGTGGCCACCAAATACACAACTTTAATTAATACTAGATCAATATATGTGGTGGTTACCAAGTGAACATATTTAGTGGCCACCAAATGCAAAATATCTAGTGACCAAAATACGAAAAAAGGATAGAAAATTATATGGTAGCCACTAAATGAAATCAATGTTATAAAGTAAAATTGACACAAGAATCCTATCTAGTTGTATTCATAGTTTAAAAGAATTATACAATGTTTGACAAAGAAAATCATTAATCGTAATTTAATCTAACTTTAGGTTGGTTCAAGTCTTCGAAAGGAACTTATTTGTCCATCTCTTCACCAATATCATCATCATCAACATCTTCAACATCATCCTCCCTCCTAGCAGGGGGTGTTTGCAACAACTCTGCAAAGTAAATATTAGGGCATGTTGATACATCATTGGAATGTTACTCTTTGTGTACCATTCTCCTTTTTTTAACTGTTCAAAATTGAGAACTCCTTGGGATCAACAAATTACCACTACTCCTTTTCATGTTCACCTCTTTAATAATAACCCCACGAGCAGCTTTCTTTCCCTTTTTCTTCCTTCTTGCAGGAATAGAGGTATCTTCTTGTAGTTCTTCTTATGCATCCGGCCCTTGTTGTTCTTCTTATGCATCCGGCCCTTGTTGTTCTTCTTATGCATCTAGCCCTTGTTGTTCGAGTTCTCTAGGTGGGGCGGAACACAAATCACAAGGAGCATTGGATTTGTATTATACAAAATTGATAGATTTGTCATTGCAATCTCCTAAGCCTTGTTGAATAAATCCATTGGAACGACCTCAAGAACCCTAACTTTCTTTTCATGCCCATTGCATCGATACTAGTTCAGATTCTTAAATGGACCATAAACCTTGAAATAGGGATATAGATAGATTAAATTAAGAATACGTGAGAACTTACCATGCATAGATTTATTAACACTCCACCATTGACGATACTAAGACACATCGTTCCACCATGCAATAGTGGTTGCAAAATGAGTCGAATTGCGTCCGAGGGGTGCAAGTATGATTGGGTGGACCCACCAAAAACATTCTAGGGTGATTTTAAAAGAATGGTTAGGAAATTGTTTTAAAATAAAATCATTATCAGGTATTTATAATTTCCTTTTTTTCTATTAGTTCTTGAAGACGAATCCGGATGTAATGGGCATGTGATTAGTTTTAGGTTTATAGGAGCTATGCAAAAAATGTTTGACATCATCGCCATATGCAGAGTCCTATGGTTGAGGTCTCTCTGTTTGCATAGTGGTGAAAACATTGAAGTTATTAGGAACAAGGAGGTGGTGAAGAGAGTTTCTAAGTTGTTATGTGCATTTGAAGCTTGGAACTTGTGGTTGACTATAAGCAAGAATATTAAAGGCTTGTTCCCCTCTCATTCAAAGGCAATTTTTTTGGAAGTAGCAGTTACACGAACTTTTATACTACTAATGATGTACCAAAACTTTTATTACAAAAGAATAAGAACAATGTGATCAATGTGGCAAGGCTAAAGTAAATTTTTTACATGTATATCTCTTTGTTAGAATCTATTTCTTTGGAAGGTTGTTGGTTTGTTCTAATTCCAGATGTTAATATACTTTCAAGATAAGTTGGATGGTCAATTTGTCGAGGTCACTAGGTTAAGTTCATCTTTTGAACAATTAGTTCAATTTTCCATTGAAGAAGATATGGGCATTGAAAGTAGGTGGGGTAAGTGTTTATTCATAGGCCTAATTCACACATTAAAATTTAGTACATTTGTTTTTTTTGTGGGTTTTCTTTGCTTTTTCTTTGCCTTTCAATTTTAAAAAAGTAATGTAAAGCTTAATTTGATGCACCCATAGCTCTTTAGATCACATGAAATGAATAAGAAATGAAGAAAATATGACATTCTAAAATAATGGGTCATTTTTTGAAGAAACACATTATTTGATTTTGACATGTTTTATGTTTCTTCTATGTTGTTCCTTTGCTTATGGAGCTTAAAGAAATAACATAGAGCTTACATTGGCATTCCTGTAGCTTTTTACATCACTCAAATTGGACAAGAAATGAAAAAGATCTAGAAATGTTTAGTTGTAGGCCTATGTGTGTTATTAGGCATGTCTTCCCAAGGTGGCAACTAAAATGTTCATCCCATATTGTTTGGCTTCCATTTAAATATTCCAAACTATATATTAAACAAGTGCATTAAAATGATGGAGAATCAAAGTAAACATGAAATTGTGATAGCCATTGGGATGAGCCAATAAAAAAGGTTCAACCTTAAAGGTTAAGTTAAATGAAATAGGATTTTATTTGTGATTTAGGTCTAGGCCTAACCTAATGCCTAAGTCTAACCCTAGCTTAAACTAAGTGGTTGTTTATGTCTAGGCCTAACTTAGGTGTTTAGGTTTAGATTTAACGTTAGTCTAGACTAATGGGCCTAGGGTTAGACCTAGCCCTTGCCTAGGTAATTAAATGGTTACCTATGATTAGGTGCCACATACATAGATAAACCTACGTTATATCACATGTCATTTAACTATTGGTTCATCCCAAACCCAATTAGATCATCACATGTGTCATCCCACCGTTGGCCAAATGCATTGACCTTCATTGTTGCAACATAGTTTACCTTTTGATTTAATTCTTATTATGGATGATCAACAGTGGAACGTTTTGGGTGTGCCACACGTCACCACATCTTGGTTAAACATTCAATTGACATAGTTGCAATGTAGTCAAAATTACAACTGAATATTTTGTAGATGTCATATGTAGTCAATGGATGAAGTTCATCCATCAATTGAAGGAAGTTGATAACATCTTGTGATTAGATTGGTAAGATAATTTGCAATTAAAATGGTTAATGATGGCTATTGATGTGGTGTTGACACATGGTAAATTCTTTCAACTGGAATGTCATTGTCAACTTGTACTTGTTAATTTTTTTAGTTTACAGTTTCAAAAAACATTTTTCAGTTGCAAAACACACTTTGCAACTATTTTTGTTACTTCCAATTATGTTTTAGTCAAGATGTAATTGAAAACATAATTGCAAAAGGGGGGGAGTAATTGTGTCAATAAAAACCTCATATTTCTCAATTCATGAAAAGGCATTTCGAAGGATGCATTCCACACCCCATTTTGATATGCACAAAACTTGTAATGAAATGTTTAAAATCAAACTTGACCAAAAGGTGATTTTTTCACAACCTAATGTTCTTTTGTAGCTTCTTTGATCCCATTCTATTGCAACCTTTATTCATGCACAAATAGATGGCTTTTATTCATTTCATTGCAAAATAAACTAGGCATCACTTAGAATGCGATCATTCATTGTTGTGTGGTTGTGACATCAAAGGCCCCCTTCATGATTGCATTTCAATGATGAGCTGATGCACTTTTTTAAAGTGGGCAATTAATAACCATTTTGCGACATAAATTTCATTACATCCACCAACTTTGTAGGACCATTTGGAACCTTCAGTTAACCCATTCAAAACCTTTCTTCGCAATTTGAAGAAGGGGAAGGGCCTCTAAGAATAATACAACAAGGTTTGTTCCAAAGGGATTTCTTCATCATGGGCTTCATTTGAAACATTAGCCCCTCTTTCCCCTTTAATGGATTCAAAATTTAAATGAACTATAAATGCAAAAAACAAAAAATCTTCAATTTCTAAACTAACATGCATATTTTACATTCACAAGTTTAACCCATTTCTAGGTATTGCAAAAAAAAAAGAAAAACCCCACCCTCTTTTTGACACATATGTGACAAAAGGAAGGTGGCATTAAGATGGCATTGAAACATAAGAAATACAATCTAACAAAATGTACTTTGTATTCCATACATGGGTCAAAACCTAATATGGGCTGTGAATTTGATGTATAAGAACAAATCCTAATTAAAATGAAATACCAATTTTTATTTACATGCCCCAATTATCATATGAAGCAAGATTGGAAACATCCTAATTTTATGCATCTACTTCATGGGCCACCCCTTTTCCTAAGGCTTTATGTTCTTGAATTGTTGTTGCATCAGTTTTGGATTTGGTGTTGCTACCCCACTTGGGCATCTTTTTTTGTTGAGGCAATTTCCTAATCCTTAACCATGATGATAGAAGGTTTGGGTTGACCTCATCATGTTCTTTTGCATGTTTGCATGGTATTATAGTACCTTTGAACAAAAGAATAAGAAGATGATCAATGTTGGAACAAAAAAATATAATCAAAATGGTGTTCTAATAACACACATTCTAGGGTGCATGGTTTTTTAATTAAAAAATTCACAATTCTATGTGTGAATAATAGTCTAGAATCCAATTAAAATGTGCATGGTTTTTTTGTTTCCTTTGTGCATTTGAAACACACATTTTGATCGGATTCCAAATTGTCATTCACAAATAAGAAAATGGCAATTGGAATCCAACTAGAATGTGCATGGTTTTCTAATTTCCCTTGTGCATTTAAAACACACATTCTAGTTGGATTCCACATTGTCACTCACAAATAGGAAAAAAACAACTGAAATCCAATTAAAATGTGAATGGTTTTCTAGTTTCCAAATCATAACATCATTAGTCTAGTCTAATGGGCAAAAGCACACTAGGGTGTCACAATTTCGGCATATCAGAGTCCCTTTTCAAAGTCATTTTCTAGTGTAATTGAAAACTGGCTTAAAATATGAATATTTATATGATATTGAAAATAACATTTTTTTCCATTTCCAATTTCAAATCATGATGTTATAAGTCATATAAAAAATATCTCAAAAGAAATTATTTTAAAATAATTATTTTTAAAATGCTTAGAATTTTTTAAAAAATAATTATAATTTTTGGAATTTAAAAAAGTCCATAACATAATAAATTAAAATCACATTCCATTCATTCAATGAATTTTTAGTTTCTCAAACATAATTCATCCAATGTCCCAAATTCTCGAACACATAAGATTAACACATTGTAAAATAAATGTCCATATCCATGAGTTTTGTAGGGGTGTGACAAAAATGTGGGCAAAATTCAAAAGTCCATTACTTATTGGTTATCCACAATTTTGATTTGATTTTTTCATTTTTGAAAGGTTGATTATGATAGCTTTAGATAAGTGAGTCCTTTTTTTATTATTTAAATGGATCTTATTTTATTTATTTTCTTATACCTAAGGAATATAGGAAAAATTACCATTGTGACGTCCATATAAGGTCACCATAATGTGCAAACACCCTAATTTCATTTCCTCCTTTCACTTCACTATGAACTGTTAGCCAAAGTTCTTATTTGGTTTCCCATTTTGCATAACCTCTGATCAAGTTAATGTTAATGATATAATTTTGCAGGTGTTAATTATGATTTTCCACGAATAAATTAACTACTTATATATCATTCCTGGGTCCTTGTCCTATTCCATTAGAATGAGTACCATGTAAACATATTAACTATGACAACATTCAATCCATACTAAGGCTAGGGATTCATTTAATTAATTCCACGTACAACACTCAAACACTAAGAATGGAAGAAAGGACATTTTTTATATTCCCATAAACCATGAAGCTCTACAATGTTTATGTCCTTTCCTTCCTCTCATCACTCTTCTAATTAATTCCTTGCTTAAAATAACAGTAATAACATCCAAACAACAAGCCTTCGAACTCCCTGCAAGTCAGTCAAATTATCTTTTATACTTCCCACAAAACAATTATAATTGTTTAACTATCTAGCAAATCGACTTGCCACAAATCAACTACATTGTGTTAACATAATGATATGTTGCCATATTGATTTGCTTATAATGTCATACTGATTTGCTTACTCTGTCACATTGTTCTGCCTATTCTATCATCTTGACTTGTCTATGCCTTTGACTTGCCTATATGCTTATTGCTCTATCTCCATATCTTAACATTATTCCCCTCTTAATTGTTGTAGTGTCCCAACACATTTGCTATGTTTCCTACATTTGACTAGGATGTTCATTATTCTTAGCATAAAATACCATTTGAGCAAGAGTAAGATAATCGTTTATCTCACTGTTAGAAAACTCTACTTCATCCTTAGTTATTATAAATTGTTCACCCCTTGCATACTAGTTGATTTGATTAGGCTTCACCAAGTGAAGAAAACATTATTGGTAGTGCGCAATCTTACGAATGTGTGGTCATTTTGTCAGCTTATCCACTAAATGTCATGTAGTATGGTCGTTTGCAAGTACAATTCATCCTTGCCAAGATGTGCATCTGCTACTTGAAACTTGGTAAACTCACAACTTACCCTCCACGTGATTACTTCCATCACACGATCTCCCAAGTCAATGAGGCAAGCAAGTTTTTAGCAGTAATCCATTAGTTGTTTCTAGCGCTTAACTTTAGCATGAGCTCAACTTACCACATGATTTGGAATAGTTTCCATTCACGTCATGGCAAAAGCTAGTCTGCTAGAGATAACAATTTGGTGCCGATGGTAATACTCCTGATAGGCATACTCTAACTATAGTAGTACCTCAAGGCATAAAGCCCTAGACAACCCATTTCAAATTATAACATTTCATATCCTCTTGGCTGATGATATTGAATGTAACAACATATTATGATGTAAGCTAGAAATTTTTTCCATTCCAAATCCTCCACAATCCACATTCCTAGGAATTGCTTCTCAATGATGTGACCTCCTAGTAATGGCAATACTACCCCGACCCTTAAACAAATATGAAAACAATGTAACATGTTTTTGGATTTGGTAGCAATGGCAAAACATACTTTAATTCTAACATCATATGTACCATATCACTCTTGGGATACGGCTTGACACTTGTTTTTTTCACCAAAGTTGGATGTTCATCTTGAGTTTGACTTCGTGAGTTGTTAGTGTAGTTGTTTGATCTTCATTTTTGTTTCCTTCAACAACCTTTCATGGTTTGACTTGTCCTATATTAGTTGAACCTCAAGGTCGAGGTTCCTCTTTTGTACTTCTACTAAGACTTCACTTATCTCCCTCTTCTCATTTTCTAAAGTAGTAACTCTTGTCTTCAACTAACACATTTCTTCTCTTGAAATCCTCTGGCTTTCTTCATAAAGTGCTTTCTCCACTTGGTTTACTAGTTGCTTTGCCAGCCTTTTTTTTCCCTATAACTTTTGAACTTCCCCATTATTCTTCCTAATCCTTTGTGCCAACATCTCCAATTGTTTAGCCCTGGCATCCAAATCCCCATTGGTGGATGCATCACTTTCCATAACCACTAATTGCTTTGTCATATCGTTAGCAGCTTCTTGCCATTGTTAATCCATCACTACTAATGCTCATGTATGCAGTTCTTCCTCCATCTACAAAATTTATCCTTCTTGTTGACTCTTCCTTGTCTATTCATCTTCTTCAGGCTGGATTAACAACTCCTTTTCCGACTGTTGATGAAATGGTTCTTTTATTGCAATGATCTCCACATCCTCATTTTCTAAGTATTGAAATCTATGATCCTCTTTTTCAATAATCACCTCCTCCCTAACTACCTCTTAGACTTTCTCCTTCTCCATATCCACACTTGTTGGAACATTATGCATACCCTTTTCTTATACCAATTATGTTTCTACTTCTTTTACAATGGGTATTAAGGGTTTTGCCATTATGTCACTAGGTATCTCAACATGCTTCCCTCTAATCTCACTTAGAATGCTTGAGGCTTTAGCAACCTCATCAGGATTCCCCTCTTGGATTAGAGATACCTTTGTGATCTCCTTGCTTGTGGTTACAACCAGTTTGCTCTTCTTTTTCTTTTCTACTAGTAGGATTACATTAACATCCATAATCATCTTTTCCTTCTTGTTTTCGTTCTTCTTCCTAGTCCCAATAGATTTTTCTTTCTCTCACTCCCATTGCTTCAAGAAGTGATGACCAATAATGGTCAAAGATGGTCCGATTAATGTATTTCCAATTTTTCCTACCCTACGCTGAATTGCAATGATCTCATTTTGTAACTTTTGTGAAAACCAAACAACCCAATTCACTTCCTCCTTTTTTGCTACCAACATCATTGAAATCAAAATACCTATAACAAACTTGTTTCCTTGTCTGAAAGACATAATTTCCATCAATGCTTTCGGTCTGGTTACCTACTGCTTGCCATATATTTTGGCAATTAGATAGCTTGAAGGTGGTATGTAATGCTCATGTTCACCTCCAATGAAATAAGTTGCAACAATTGGGTTGTAACTTTCCTTTCCAATTGGCACAATCCCTTTACAAGATAGGCCAAAAATCCTTGCCACTCCTTCCTCTCCTATGTTGATTTGTCTTCCTTTTAACTTGACATACTAATCAGCATGGTTGTAATTGTCGATCATTTTGCTCCAATTTTTGTTTTGGTCTAATTCCAAGGTTAACTATTAGGAGATGGATCATTTCCATTTCCTAACAGTTAACCTTGGAACTAGACCAAAACAAAAATTGGAACAAAATCAAAATTGGCCAACACTAGGTTGGACATGAATTATGGTTTAACAATAAGGTTCAATATACTATTGAGATGGAGTTGTTCCCATGACTTTATGAAATAACAATGAGACAAAGGGTCCATGGACCTTGTGTTGGTGGGAGGAAAAGGCCTATTTGACAATGGTTTTTTTTATAATGAAATGGTGATATGAATGGAAGATGCTTCATGTGTGCAATCCCATGTACATTAAATTCATTGTAAGTTAGATGCATGGGAGAAATAAAATGCCATTAAATATATAATTTGTAACAATTCCAAATCAAATTTGAAGTTGAAAAACAAGGTCTGTGGAGTGAAGTAAAAACAAAAAACATCTTGCATTGATTTCGACCCTAGATATCTAGGGCTCAAGAAATCAAAGGTGACAGTTTCTAAGAGCTAATTAAAAAAATAATTAGGAATTTTTTTTGAAATTTGTCCTTTCATTAATTAAAATGAAGCCAACATTCCTATGATTTTGGGGTGGGTGGTTTTTAGTGGTACCACTCAAGTAAGACTTCACCCAAAAGGTAGTGGGGAACCCATTTTGAAAATATGGCAAAAATTTCTAAACATTTTCAAACATTGCAAAAACTAATTTTTGCATAATATCCCTTCAATGATGATCAACAATGATTCTTGAATGGCTACAATAATTTGAAATAAGTCATGAAATTCAAAGAGGATTTAAGTTCAACTTGCATGTGTCCATAATATAACACAATGATGAATTGCAATTCCAGTTTGACCTTGTGTGTAATATGAAGAAACACCCCACATGATCATACTTCTAAATAGCAAAGGGAAAATTATCTTACATTGAACTTGCAACAATTTGAGGATGTTGATCCCACAATGGGTAGTCAACAATTACAAAATCATGAAAACTCACACCTTTTGACTTACTTTTCAATTGGCATTGCTAGTAAAGGCCAATAACACATATGCAAGAAGCTAAGATCCCATCATGGTATGAACATCATGGAAACAACCCTTCACAAAATACAAATCCCTCCTGATTTTTTGGAACTACAACTTAATTGCAAACATGTGATATCATGTGACTAGAGACCAAGCTCTTGCAAAAGCTTGCTTACCCATCATTTCACAAAATTCCATGTGACTTGTGCAAGTGTATTTGTAGGCACCTAAAACTTCGTAATGGCTACCACTAGTGGCTTGTAGGGATGATGAATGTTAATATCAAGTCCAATGCGATGAATGCTAGCCTTTTTCCCAATAGCACCTTTTCCTTTTCTACGTCGTAAACATTTTGAACCTCTACACACATCATAGTCACCATCAATACCCAAAGTTACAACAAACCTTAGTAATAAAAAAATGCAAACCACATATTCAAACCTTATCCTTGGCCATGGCTTTCCAAAATCCCTAATTAGCCATTGACCATTATAAAAGTTCATTGATGTTCTGCCTCTAACAAGAAATAATGTACACCATGTTCAAGAAATCCATCAGAACAATGCAAGCTTGTATTTATTGATTCTACTCCTTAACAATGGTTGGATGGGACAAAAATGCAACAAAAGCCACAAATGTTGCAAGTAGAGATAGATTAATGGTTGCTTCATATTGAGGCTTCACCATTTTTCCTACATCAATGGCTTTAATTGTACATGCTATGTCCGTTGTAGCAACAACTCCTTTTGCCACCATCTCATTATTATTGTTGCTCTCAAATCCCCTTTTCCAAACCCTAAAACACACTTATCCTTGAGAACTTGCCAACGATGAAAACTCCTCCATACCATAGAGGTTTATAAATATCTTCATTAACCTTGTCTTATAGGGTTTGATAGGTTCGTGGGAATTTTTGGAAGATCGATGGAATTGTTTAAAAGAGACCATTTTTTTTCAATGTTCAATGAAATAGGGTTACATGTAGGCCTTAAGATTTATTTTTTCAGACCTATGAGATTTTTTTTGTCTTTTGTTTTATTTTATTAAGGAAGTACAACATTATTCCAATGAGTACGAGAGTACCCTCACGCTCTACTCGCCAATATCCCCCATCACCAAAATGGGAAAATAAAAAAAGGCTATTTACCAGACTCCTACTACCTATAGCAGCACCGTCCTACCTATATGAACAAGATTTTTTTTTTACTTTTTAGATTTCGAATTTCTCACAAGAGTAACAGAAGCGGGTAAAAGGGTGGTGTCACCGTGTAACTAACTGCAAAGAGGAGAAACCAAGTCTCAAGATCTCGTTTGAGATCCCAAATGAGGACGAGAGACGTGGCCTCACCAGAGTCCAGAAACTCTGGAAATCCCACAAAGCCTCCTCTTCAACAAATTTGTTAACCATTTTCAACTTGTGAGTAATATAATTTTTTTATTCATGATTTGGTTCTTTTTGCCACAAAAAAAAGGGGGACAAAATTGTCCTTGAATTACATATTGGGAATTTTCACCAAAAAAATTCAAGTTAGTAATTAAATGGAGATAACAAGATTATTATCAACCCATTTTCCTAGAGGTAAATTAGAAAAATTGACTCTCAAAATCAAAATACCTCACCAAATGCGCAATGTTTCATTTCTTTAGTTTGCATTGTATGACAAGCCCAAAAATGAAGATGAATGAGACCTGAAACTACTTGTCATTACCAAATTCCAACGCTTTGACATTTCATGCAATAAATTGTAATTTGAAAATTTTGAAAATAATTTAATTTATTGCCAAATTCATTAAGGCACTACAATAGATAGGTTTCAAAAGGAATAAAATATGATTAAATATATTAAGAAAACATAACTAAATTCCAAAAGAAGCATTGGGAACAAAGTTTTTTTTTTTTGGGTGTGTGTCTAGCTTATTATTTGTTCTTCCAATTATCTCTTTCAAATTCGAATACAACATTCCACAAATGCTCATGTAAATTGCCATGATAATTGGAAATTATCATATAACTTTATCTGCCAGCCTTGCAACATGCCAAACTTCAAACATCATACTGTACATAATCTTTAAATAAAAACATATTCCTTGTCAAATTTTTGAAAATAAAAAATTCATATGCCAAAGTTAAAATCTTTATGTTTTATTAATAATTTGGCTCACAAGTGTTGAAGCCACCCAGGCAGTGATATTTTTTAAAAACTTTTAATGTTGCATGGTTGGCTAGCAACCCAAGAGGGATTTAGCATTCAATGGCAACATGTTTTTAGAAATTTTAAAAATAATTAAAAACCTAGTTTAAAAACTACTATCAAACAAAAATCAGAGTCCAAACGTGATGAATTTGGCAATTTGGGCAAATTTTTTGAGAGAATAATTGTAATATTGAGCAAAAAATTCCCTTTTAATTTTTAATTTCTTAATTTTGGCAAAAATTTGTACCCAAAAAGAAAAAAAAACCCATTGCACTCATGTACTACAGTCTAAGTGCCTCAATAGCACACAGAAACCAATTACTAATTCCCGTAAACACGAGAGTGGGACAGGTATTAGAAATACACACCAAACCCTTGTTGGGTATGAAAGCTGATAATTGTGATTATCAAAAAACTCAACTACTCGGTTTTGATATATAATCTTGATTATTTAAAAATCAAATACCTGATTATTATACATAACTGCAATTCTCAATTTTATAAAGAAATGAAATATCCGCCTAAAATTGTCGGGTCTTTGCCGGTTCTTTCATGAAATTGAATGGTTCTTTGAAGTTTTTCAAATACCCAGAATGGGTGGTTCTTTGATTCTGATTTTATTATTATTCTTATTATTATTTTCAAACAACTGGAACCAGCAGGTATTACAAAAATGAAATACCCACCACCCCACAATGGTAAACACATCAGTTCAAAGGTTATTCATTAAAAACATATGCATGCAATTGGTTAGTAAACTCTACCTAGGTTTAATTCCATGGAGTCCCAGCCTTTTTCTCTTTGGCTATATATGTAGCCAAAAACGGAAATTAAAACTTGAAAGTGCTAAAATCGAGTGTTTTTTTGAGATTTTTAATAGCCATAATTCCACCAAAATTCAAGAAAAATCACCAGATTTCTATGGGTGTGGTTCAAGTAATATAGCCAAAAAGATAGCAAATTTTTTAATTTTTTTACTTTCACACATAATCCTGTAGCCAAATTTGGCTAAAATCTTCCTTCGGATGATCACCACTTTGGCCACATCACAAAATTGACCCCAAAAATAAACTTTGCTGCCATGGACCAATTCCATGATAGGTAGTTTCTTAATGCTAGTCTGGTGATAGCATTTTTCTGAGTTTAGCCTTGAATGGCTGGTGACTGTGGTATTTTTAGGAATTTTTTTAATGTAGCCTAAATGGCGATCCTCCATAGGAAGATGTAGAAAAAATGGCGATCATGTCTAGGAAGATTTAACTTGGGTCTGGCTATAAACCAGATATTAAGTACAAATCTTTAATAAACCTTCTAAGTTGTTTATGGCTACACGATCAAAACCAAATATAGATATCTGGCAACTTTCACTATTTTATTTCCCCCACTTCTGGAGATTGAGATTTGAAACCCTTGAAAATCACTTCATTTTATTTTATTTTTAATTTCAGTTTTAGGCGAAATTTCCCCAGTTAAAGAAAAAGGCTGACTGCCGACGAGGTTGGCTTGGCGATTGCCCTGGGATTTGCTTGCTCTCGTCCGTTCTTTCTTTCTCCTTCCCCACCGCCGGCGCGCGGGGACGATGTTGGTGTTGCCGGGCTTGCAGAGCGCGGCAGGTGAGAACTCAAGTAGATCCCGCACGCGCACAAGGAATGACGACGGATCGAGTGGGTGAGTATGAGGAGGTAATAGTGTGAATAATGATGATTTCTAATTTGTTGCTGATACAATTATGATCCCTCGATGATCTGCAAAACTTTTATACGCATTTTAGAACTCTAAACTTGCATAGATAGACTGCTTTGTTTCCAATCTCATCACGGTCCATTTGGTTTTCATGCAACTCAATTTCGCAAAGTCGCAGTTGGCCGCTTCTACACGACATTGCGAAAGAGGGATGAGGCGGTCCGACTCTCGTAGTAGGCACTTTGGCGAATAATCTGCTGGAGATACCAGCTGCAGGTCATAGGCAGGTATCTAATATTCACTCTCATGTGCCCTCTGTAAACTGTAGCAGCACTTTGATCGTGCCGATGACGACGTCAAACTGAAGCTGATCTACTTGATCGGTCGTTCCGGAGAAGACGTATTCCTTCGGGTTTATCAAGCTTGGTTCTGTATAGTGAAAAAGCTCTTATACTCTTTATAAAAGCTTATGTGATATGTTGCGATATGATATAATCAGGCGATTTCACTGCAAAGTGAAATTGTTGAATATATTACTCTCGTGATACTCCGTGCTCTCTCTCTGTGTGTGCTTCTTGTGAAGGTTTTTGCTGAATGAACTTATTTGAAAGCTCTGAGCATGTGTGTCAAAGGATGATTACAAGAAGGAGACCGTTAACCAAGCCGTTAAGAATCAACATAACGTCCATATCATATGCGAAATGTCTGCCTGCTGTGCAGAAGGATCGGTTGTTCGTGGCATGGATGCTGCATGCAGGTCTTGGTGAAGAGTCACACGGATGATCGACTCCGAGCGGCGCAAGGAACGAACATTTTGAACAATTACCTGCCGTTTGAATCCATTTCTGAGGTCTGCATCGAGCATTCAAAACCCAGGTCTGACGCACTGGTCAGTGCTCACGCATGATCATCAGGTACTAGTAGTACTATGTCTTTCCGTGTGCTTGCAGTTTGGATTCCTCTCCTCCTTGTTTCCTCGGCAGATCTGTGCAGTTTTTATCGAAATCCAGAAGTCTCGCGAACTATAATATCATCCAGCTTCTTCTCTGGCCAAATTCAGAGCTCATGCCGTGCTATGTGCTCGACGGCATCACAATGTGATTCTGCATAAACTTTAGGAACTAGCAGCCGTAGCAGGCAGGCAGATTCGAGGCAAACTCTGCTCAAACGGACGACATTGTACGGATCACTGAGGTCTAGCTGCTGCAAGGTAGTACATCATGTTCTGCCGTCCTGTGAACAACTTCGACCATGAACTTTGCCATCATCGGTTCCATTTGAAGGCTGCGCACTAATATCGCACACCGTTGTCGGAGTTCTTCAAGAGTTTTTGCATAGCCCGGGCGAAAGTGCCAAAGATCAAGA
>Ga0116227_10006961_pt1 | contig 22499 bp, 57 predicted proteins | sample S1TSphgellanicum_FD_89693 | JGI IMG/M metagenome (GOLD analysis project Ga0116227, IMG submission 89693) | Host-associated microbial communities from peat moss isolated from Minnesota, USA - S1T2_Fb - Sphagnum magellanicum MG | ecosystem: Host-associated > Plants > Peat moss > Unclassified...
CAATTGAAATCCGCAATTCAATGGTGGGGAGCGGCAATCGATGATGTGATGACATTTGGTAATAACAAAAAGAAGCCGCGCAAAAAGAAAGCGGCCTCGGCGTACAAAGTTGTGGAAAAATTGAAGTATCTGAAAGAATATCCTCAACTTAATTTGAAGAGTATCGCACCGGAGAATATCGTTGGTTCAACATATCTATTGACGTATGACACGAATACGAGAAAAGTAAATCTGTATGTTGCCGAGAAGAAGCAAACATTGTCTGTTAAGGGCGGAAGCCTAATTAATGTTGATTTGGAAAAGAGTGGCAAGAAAATTCTTCGAGTTCCGAAGGATCAACTTGCCAAACTGGAACGTAGTAAGAATGTCATGGATTGGTACAAGAGCATTTCCGCAGTTGACGTAAAGGTAAAGACATTGATTCCAGCTACTTCAATTCTGTTGCAATGCGGAAAATAACGAATCATGAATGTTAAGATTGGTGATTTGATCCTATGGAATAGTGGGTTCATTGATAAAATAATTTCTATCGATGGTAATCGTTTGTCCATACAGATTATGATAGATCAATATGCGAAAATTTTTAACGGCCATCCTCTTGATTATATCGAAATAGATTTGATTGATTTATCGGGTGAACATTGTAAAGTTATAAAAGATATTGATTATTTCACATTGGTGATGGAACAATGAAAATTGGAGATTACGTCGAAATAAACCAATGTAGTTACTACTATAAATTAATAGAAAACGGCACTATCGGCAAAATCTGTTACATTGGTAATCACCGCACCGAACGAGGAACAATAATCGAGGTTGAAGTTCTTACGGGACAGTGGGCTAAGAATATGACTTTACGAAAAAAGGTTAGTGTTCTAAGTTTTTACAGCGAAGATATATCTCTTTTGACCGATGAAAAGAGACTTGCATACGAGTTACCATCATGAAAATTAAAGTCGGTGATATTATTCACTGGAATCGTGGAGATATAGATAAGATAATTTCTATTGATGGTAATGACGCTGTCGTGCAAATATTGTTTGATTCGATAGATAATATCAGTCACGGACACCCATACGAAACGCTAAGATTTAAAATAACAAGTCTTCACGATGATGTTTTTAAAATTCTGACAGATGAAGAATACTTTACATTAGTGATGGAGCGATGAAGATAGGAGATTGTGTTGAAGTAACGTATTCTCGATATTTCGGAATTGGTGTTGGTGATATTGGCGAGATAATCAATATTGAAAATTTCGATTTCTATGGACTCGCCCTAATTGTAAAATTCGATAAAGGTTACCCACCTGTTCTATTTTTCCGATCAAACGAAGTGAAATTTGTCACACCTGAAAAATGTCTTCAACTGAGGCTGGAACAGTGAAAATTGGAGATTACGTTCGTGTCATTGTATTACCGCGCGCAACACTCCTCAGTGTTGGAGACGTCGGAGAGATCGTTGCGGTCGACGGCGCATATGCCCAAATAAATATCGTTTATGGACAACTAGCCGATGTACAAATGCGCTACAAAATATATGTATCACCCGGTGAAATTGTAACACTCACTCCAGAAGAAAAAATGAAAGTGATGTTGGAAAAATGAAAATTGGTGATTATGTAAAATTTACTAGCAGTCCGTATGAAAATTATGCACCTAACGGTTCTCTGGGAGAGATAATGGAAATTTCATCAAATGGTAATTTATTTCAAATTCGCCCGTTTGACGCACAGTGGAATGAGAGATATGCCAAGACGACCTTATCCTGTTATGAAGGCGAATTTGTAGTGTTATCAACCGAAGAATGTTTCAAAATTCGTATGGAAAGTTGAAATGGAACATTATATCAAAATAGTAAAAACTCCATACGCTGATGTCAAGATTGGAGATATCGCCAAGACAATCAGCAATTTCGACAAAAATTTGCCATGTTTCGCAATGAAATGTAATATGGTTTCAATCGTATATTGCGGCAGCGATGATATCTATATATTTGTTCCCGGAGAATATGAGATTCTATCGGAGGAAGAATCTTTTCAATACAGGATAATTGAATGAACGTCGGAGATTTGGTTATAGTAACTTACAGTCCATATATTACGGTTAAAAAAGACGACATTGGACGTATTAATGGATTTAGTGTGGATAGCCGTGGAGAAATGATAATGATAGAGGTTAAATTTAAAAATAAGATGAAGCTTAATTTCACACGTCGAGATATTCGCTTACTCGCACAGGACGAGATATTCTTTTTAGAATTAATAGGATAATTGGTTCCTATTGTTAATGATCAAACGAGTAGCAAATTTAATTTAGTCAATAGATTTCAAAGGATAGCGTATGGATTTTAAAGTAGGTGATTATGTAGTTGCAAGTTACAACTGTTCGGTGATGTTTAATTGCGTCTTTGGCCATCTGTTTGCTATAGTAATAGAAGCACCAACGAATATTAATGATGGCATGTTACGGGTAGATTATAGTGTATCAGTTTCCAGCAATTTCGATGAAACTTATAGTATGCCAGCGAAATATTTCCGGGTGGCCTCTCCAGAGGAAATATTGATGAGGAATCTGTCCCTATGATACATGACGGCGACTACCTTGTGTTTTTGGGAGAAGGTATATATGATCAGGATGATGGAGATGATTACGGCATCTATCACGGTGACATCATACACGTGGACGAAGTGCTTGAACGAAATGGAAGTGACACAATCGCACGAATAGTGTATGGTGAGGTGGGACTAAGAATCCTCCTGTATGAGAACAGTTATGTGAAAGCAACAGACGAAGAAATTCTTAGATACAAATTGAGCTAAATGAATTGTAACGATTGTATTTAATGCACTTTTAGTATCTTTACTGCCAAATTTCTCTCATATTGGAGAGCAGCAAATCCAATTAATGAAAGTAGAAATATATGGTTAGTTTCGATGGCGGAGATTGTGTTGCATTACATAACGAATTAGATGGAAAAGAAAACATCGGCATAATAGTCAGTGCCATTAATCGAGATAACTCACTGGATCAAAGATATATCGTTAAAACATTCAATGGGGGAGACAGTATTCATTCTTCCTCTTCGTTACATAAATTGAGCCAAACCGAATTTGTGTCTCGTATGATGGAAAGTAATTGAGTAGAATAGAGTAATGGAAAAACTTCAACCAAATATGCCTGTTAGGATTGAACTTTTTAGCACGTATTATGGAAGAATAGTGGAAATTACTCCTTTGGATGACCACCTTAAAAAGGTGAGGTGTAGTGTATTGTTTGATGGCGTTGAAAGAGACGTCGAACTAATTGAGGATAATTCATTATTTCCCATATCTGAAGAAGAATATTTTTTGGTTAAAATGGAATTGTAGCTATGCAAAAAGGAACAAAAGTTAAATTCATTGGTGCATTTAACACCGGTCATATTGGCACCATATTATCTTCGGAAATAATTACTTTCGGAAAACATGAAACGTTATGGTTCCGCGTAGAACTTCGCGATAGTGAAAGGGTGGAATTAATACCATACGCTAATTTGAAAAAAATAAGTGAAGAGGAATATTTTCTTCACTGCATGGAATCTTAGTTCAACTTTTTAATCATGGTGATGCTACGTCTCTTCTTCTTAGTGGACAATGCATCCAAACTCGTGGCTGGCCCATGAATAACAGTTAGCTCCTTTGTAACAAAGGTTTTGAAATACTTATTGAATGGTTCCCATTCGTCTTTGAGAAAGATGTTGATTGGAAGCATTCGATTAGATTCGAAGTACCACTTTTCTCCCAAAGTTAAAAATAACTTCTTCTCTTCATCACTCTTCAATGATCCAAAATCATAGAAGCACGTAACTGTGTTTCCTGCATTCTGTACTATTCCAATATATTCGTCGTTGTTTGCTCCATAGGATAGTATGGAAATAAAGGGAAATTTTTGTTGTAGTTGCGTATAAAGACTTGATGACATTCGCTTTCGAAAAACCTCAAGCATATTTAGTTAATAAATTTTTGTCCTAAATATCTGTATGAATCAGATAAAGGCATACTTCGAGAGAAATTATATTTGGGGTTACTTCGCGTCTGACACTTCTACTAAGGAGAGTTACATAACCATGTATAGCATCCCCGTATCACTCTATAGTGGAGTGAACAATCCAGTTCAAATTTTCTGTCTTAACTCTGACCAAAAGAAAATTGATGTATCGAATCTATCCGTACAGATGTCTCTCTTCCAACCAAACACGCAGAATGAACTTATCACCGTGTCCACATCAAGCATCGATGCAGCAAATGGTCGAGTTATTGGTTACTTCACACCATCCGATTTAAGCGGTCTTGAATTTGGCATGTATGAAATAGCCGTAACCGCCACAGATGGAAGTAATGTTTGGCCAGTATATGTCGATGATACGTATGGAACCCGTTTAAAAACCACAATTCAAAAAGGGCCAGTAATGGCTTATGTTGATCCAGTCTCAGTTAATTTTACTGATGTTCCCGGCGTCGGTGTCGTATCTGGACAAATTGATTTAACAAATCGTCCAATACATAGCACACTTGCAACTCTTCAAATAGCTCTCAATGACTATACCGGAAACGTAATTTCTCAAGCCACTACAGTAAGTTCTCCATCACTAAATGATTGGGCCAATGTTGGTATAACTTCGTTTACATCTTTCACTGGAAATACATTCATTAATGTTCCGGGAAGTTTTTCGGGAATTCGATTTATAGTGGACGGCATCGATCCAAACGAATGGGGAAATGTAGCGGATGCTAATATTACCAGTACGATCACCTATGCTGTGGTAAGGACATAATGAACATTCCAACATTTGATGAAATGATAGAGATGGATAAAGTCTGTCCCTGTGATGCTTGTAGAGAAATTTATAACCGCGATGAAGAAGGAATAGAATTTGTAAAAGAACTTTACAAATTCGAGAATGAGAATAGATAACTACGTTTTTCTCATTTTTTTACATACCATGTCCTGATAAACTGTTTCAGTGAATCCCATCATTGAAACAGTTTTGTCGCATTACAGCATAGGAAGGGTCAAGAGAGCGTCCAACTCATGGCTGACACGTAATGCTCCATGTTGTGTTCACCGAGGGCACAGACAGGACGCCAGAGGCCGTGGTGGTCTTCTTCTCGAAGATGAATCATGTATATATAACTGTTTCAATTGTGGATTCAAGGCCACCTATACCGTCGGAAAACCTCTGTCTAAAAAGATGGAATCTCTCCTCACTTGGCTTGGTGTAGATGAACAACTTATTCTCAAAATTAAGTTTGAAGCATTTCGTCTATCCCAAGGAGCAACGACTACTATTACAGTAGTTAAGCGGAGAAAACCAAAAGAAATTGAAGATTTTCCCGGAGAAGCTTTCATTTACGATAATCCATCTGCATATCCAAAGCATGTTGAATTTCTAAGATCACGGGGATTTTTGCCGGATGATTTTCCTTTTATGGCTTCTTCTTCATTGATTTATAAGAATAGAATTATTATTCCATTTATGTTGGATGATGTTCTCATTGGATATAGTGCGCGTTCCATGAATCCGAAAGATTATATGCGCTACATAATGAAAACAACGACCGATTATGTTTTTGGCTTAGAAAAAATAAAAGAGGATGATGATTTTATTTTTGTAACCGAAGGATTGTTCGATGCACTCTCCATTAATGGAATTGCTCTTATGCACAATGAAATTAATGCAGCGCAACTTTCACTTATCCAATCTTTGAAGAAAAGAGTAATAATTGTTCCAGATTTAGATAAAAGTGGACTATCTTTAAATCCAAATTCATTGATAGAAACTGCACTAACTTATGGATGGGGAGTGTCTTTTCCTGAGTGGAATTGTAAAGACGTGAATGAAGCTTATGTTAAATACGGACAACTATTCACGACGGTTCATCTATTGAAACAAACAATTACTGATCCTCTAACTATCAAACTTCAGCAAAAGTTTTATCTAGAAAGAGCCAAGAAATTAAGTTATAGTTAATAAGACATAAGAGAGCGCATGCCAGAATCACATAATACGCCGGAAGATATCAGTACACAAATTGCTTTCCTAAACTTCATGATAAGTAACGGAACGTTGTATACGCGAGTACAAAACATTTTTAATTATGAGAATTTCGATAAGTCACTAAGAAAGCCAGCAAAATTTCTCGCAGAATATACAGAACAACATGGAATGGTTCCATCTGTTATTCAAATGAATCTTCAATCTTCCAAAGAGTTTGAGGATTATGGCCACGTAGCAGAAGCACATGAAGATTGGTTTCTCGAAGAATTTGAAAAATTTACTCGCAAAGAAGAATTACAGCGTGCCATCTTCAAGAGTGCAGACTTACTTAATAAGGGAGACTATGATCCCGTAGAAAAAATTGTAAGTGATGCCGTTCAAATTAGTCTCACAAAAGATTTGGGTATAAATTATTTTGAAAATCCAAAGAAACGTTTAACTGCTCTCCGTGATGATAGCGGTATGGTCAGTACCGGCTGGAAAGATTTAGATTATAAGCTATTTGGCGGAATCAATCGCGGAGGACTACATATCTTCTGTGGTGTTCCGGGTATGGGAAAAAGTCTATTCCTTCAAAACATTGCATTAAATTGGGTAGAGAATGGATTAAACGGAGTTTATATCTCATTCGAGTTGGATGAGAAACTTGTTGCACAACGCATGGATACAATGCTCACGGGTATTGGAACCAAAGAATTAATGAATCGCATTGACGACGTTGAGTTGAAAATTGCGATGGCCCAAAAGAAGTATGGCAAACTAAAAATTAAATATATGCCTCCACAGAGTACCGTGAATCAGATAAAGGCATATATTAAGGAACTGCAAATTCAAGACGGATTTTTGCCGGATTTTATTTGTTTTGATTATCTTGATTTGATTATGCCATCGGATCATAAGGTTGATATGTCTGATTATTTTACTAAGGATAAACTTGTTTCTGAATCACTACGTGCTTATGGCCAGCAGATGAAATGTTTAATGGTCACCGCCAGTCAAATTGGACGTGCCGGATTTGACGAAATTGAAATGTCGGCAAGCAGCATGGCGGGTGGCATCAGTAAATTGAATACTGCTGATAATGTTTTTGCAATTTATGCCACGAGAGCAATGAAAGAACGTGGACAAATTCAGCTACAATTACTCAAGACGAGAAATAGTAGCGGCGTTGGTAGCGCCGTGGATTTAGCGTATAACCCAATATCCCTGAGAGTGTCTGATTTACCGGAAGAAGAAAAAGTTGAAGCGATGAATGGCTCAAGTATTCTGGAAAGAATAAAGAAGTCAACACCCGCATCACAAGACCCAAATGCTTTTCCGTCAACGTCAAGTGATTCTTCTTTACAGAGCAAGAGGACAACATTGAATGATTTGCTGAACAATATCAAAAAGAAACAATAGAAAGAAATAACATGTATAACAAATGGGAATTAATAAACGGAAATGGCACAGATTTCTTTCCAAAAGAAGGAAAAATTGTTTTTGTAATCATCGAAAGAGATGCGGATGACACTCATACACCTTATGTATGTCGTGCATATTGTAAAGGTGACGGCATCAGCATCATCTGGCATCTGCAATGTGATGAATTGTATCCTTTTCCGATAGAGCCAGAAATAACGGAAGATACATGGACATTATCATCCAATTGGTCTGTCATGGCTTGGAGATACATCAAGTGAGGATGAGGAACTTTCCTCATCCTCTTTAAGCTTCAAGAGAAAGTTGCATGATTTCTTCGGGAGTAGTGAGCTTTATGCCTTTAATGTTGGCAGAGCAAAACTGCGTTTTGCCGTCTTTCTCGTACTTAACGACATAAAAAACTCCATCACAAAATTCTCCTGTCACGTGATCCTGATGCATTACGGTAGCAACGGGAACCGCCTCAGTATGATCCATAGTCAGCGGATATAGAAACCTAACGAGGTCTCCTCTTTTAAGTGGCGCATCCATTAAATTTCCCCCTCACCATCCATAGAATATCAAGAATATGGGCAAATTGTCAATCAAAATAGTCCATTAAGTGGGAAAATGTTATGAAAAATGCGTCATAATACGACAAAATATCGAAAATTGGCTAAAGTAGTCGAAACCCAAGCATCCAGCGTACGTATTATGCATCATATTAACTAAATCGCTTCCATAAACGGAAAGCAACCAGTGAAAGGTACACACATATCATGATTAAGAATGAAATCAAAAAGACCCGTAAGCGCACTATCAACTTCTTCGAGAAGATCAGCAAAACATTCTTCTCCCAAAAAAATGTGCATTTGCGGTATGTGGGTGATAAACACCTGATGCGCGGAGCAACTTCAGGAAAGCTGATTGGAATCGAGGATGGTGGTCAAAAGTATAATGTCTTGGTGGACGGATACAAGACACCCCTCACATTCTCGTCGTCTTTCTGGAGGATTGACAGAAAAAGCTTGCAAGAACTGTTCCCTCGCAAAAAGCGCAGCCCGAATCGTAACAAGAACGTAGCGGCTATCGAAACTCGTGTGTCCGCACATGTCCCTATGAAGGTGGTACATCGAAAAGCGGCTTAAACAATAATAGGAAACCATCTATACTTCCACATAAGATGGTTTCCTATTCAATCACATATCAGATTAGTTATTTTCTTCCAAACGATCAACCGTGAGTGTTAAGGTATTTAAATTATACCCGTTCTCTCTTAGATAATCAATGACACCGACTTGGCTAGTTTTAACTCCATCCCAAACCGCTATTTTAGATTTTGAAATGACTTCCATAAGGTTTAGGGCAACACCTTTATGTGCCGGTGATTGCCAGTTAACACAAACGTCTGGACTATGACGATCTTCTGGCAAAACTCCATACCAAACCTGAATTCTACCCGCCTTGCGGCGTGGTACTCTACGATATGGACTCTTCTTTCGAACTGCCATGTTAGTCACGCCTCCACAACTCAGTATCAATGATACGAAGATTTCCGCAATATCCACGAAGGATATTAAAATCTTCTTGTCCTTCATCTGTGCGAACATATTCATTTCTAGAAATCATGTGGGGCATCATCTTTTCAATATTCTGCGCGTATTGATTACGGAGAATTTTCAACTGCTCCGATGTGCATCCTTTGATAACCGAAATAAAATCTTTCATTGTGCCCTCTCATTTTGATTATACTACATCCAAAATAAAAATGGACTCTTTTGCGAGAGTCCATTTTTGATTAATGATTTTATCGTCCGTCAATGATTGGTGTAACTTTTCCACCATTGGAAATGAATGTGCACTTTGCACCAGTGCTGCAAACATGATCTTGCATCTTGATTGCTTCAAGCTGAAGATATTGTTCTGGACTCATGCTCATTGCATTTCGATAAGCATTGTCTGCTTGTGCACGGCTTTCTTCAGCAGCCTTACGAGCATCTTCAGCCAACTTACGCTGACCTTCTGTGATGATTTGCTGTTCTCGCATTGCTGTTTCGATACGTTGGTGCTTGATAAGATCAGGCGGATTTGCCTTACCAACAGTCACCGAAAGAATTCTAGCTGGCATATCAATCGAAACCAAATAATTCTTTAGTCCCAATTCCACTTCGGCATCAATGGAATCAGTTGCCGTTGGATTGATAGCGGTTTCATTAAGACCGTGCTTCTTAACCGCTGACCGCACCATCTTGTAAAATTCTTTTTCCACGTTGTCTTTATACCAATTTGATCCAAACTTAGTAATCATCTTGACCGAATCAAGAACCTGAATACGAATAACGGCATCGAATTCAAGAGGAGTACCATCACCCGTCATGATGTCTTTCATATCGAGGTCGGCTTGAAGTGGTTGCATCTTAATGTCAATGTGATCGGTTGTTGGCGCAACAAAAGCTAGACCAGTCTTTACTGGAACTGGATCGATACCACCGTGACCAAAAATAAGTGGCTTTTTAACCAGCACAGATTCATACCCAACATCTGGTCTTACACAACATCCAGTGAGTGTTGCCATTGCAGCACCTACTGTGATTCCTAGAACAATCTTACAAACGTTCTTCATATTCTTCTTTCTTTGGTTAATTTTGCGTTACAGCCGCATCCCTGTCGTGTGTTTGCTTTGTCCTCAGACGCGGCTTTAAGAAAAAACGATTAAATAGAATCACCCTATGTATACAGTGCAAATGCATACATAGGGTGGAGCATAAGCGGTTTGCACAAGGCTTGCTCATTTCCCTACCGCAAGTCGTGTGTCGCACCACGACTATCTCAATATAACAATATTTTTTAATTCTTGTCAACAATTTCTGTGCGAGGAGAAACATCATATCCATTTTTTGTCATCGCACAATTTTTTTGAACAGCACCGGCTCGAAGTTGTTTCGCTACAAGTTCTGCCATTTTCTTATAATCCATGCTATTTTAACTCAACTGTTCCCAAAAATTTATTAGTTATGTCACAGAATTCATGAATCTTAACAGTTTTGTTTTGTCCAAACTGACACTTTGCAATACGATTTGCGACACGTTTTGCAAGCATCCTATTGGTTGTCGCGGTGCGAGTGTCGTTCCACAATCGAATATACTCACCATCGACCTGAACTTTAAAATATACTGGACGATGCTTTGGCATAATTTACCTCTGGAGGCTTTCCAGTAATGAAGCGCAAGTACGAATAGTTTTCAATAGTTCGGCTGGAGTCATAAGAATGCGAGTACAAGCGTCGGCATGATTAAATTCCAGAACACCACGTCCTTCGAAGGTACTCGCCAGTGAGCTAGGTGCAGAAACATTATCCATCACTTCTGTTCCGCTTCCAGTCATGCGATATACTGTAGCCATTTTTATTTCCTCCCTTTGACTCTTTTAGAATATCAAAAGGTAGATACTTTGTCAATCATTTTTCTGAATTATTTTACAGAGATTGATAGACTTCCTTTGGAACAGAATTTTCAGTATTCCAGATAACCGGCCTTCCATTGCGCCACGCCAGCCAATAATTTGTTGTTTGAGCGGTCGTAAAAATACGTGCCGTCTTATTGTCACCGCACAGCTTGATTTCCCGGACTGTTTCACCCAATGGTAGTCCAGTATTTGTAACATAATTGACGATATCGGCTAAGATATCCTTTGAATACGTTGAATTATAATCTTTTTCCGTCATTTTATTCTTTCTTTTCAAGATAAAAACATGTGGTCAAGTGACCACATGTTTTGTTAATTCAAATCTGTACTAAATTCATCACGGATATAATTTCCGTCCAGAGTCCAATCAAGCTGTGCAAATAGAAGCGAATCCATTGCACTCTTGCCCTCCGTGGGATACGAATTACGGAAACGCTTTTCACCGTTCATGAGGAATAGAACATTAAGTTTTCCATGTGATGCCGTCATTGATACCGTGTAACGATCCATACTTTACCCCCTTTCTTTTAATTTTGTACATTTAATCAGTTGAAACTGAAATCTTCAATTCTTTAAGAAACAGTGCTGCCAGAGTCTTGCCTTCATCGTTGAGAATAAGACCATCTACGCATTTTCCGCATCCACAACTTCCATACGATGACTGATAGCATTTGCGGGTAAGTGCCTCTACTACTTCTTCGGGTGTTGGGGCAGTGTCAATCTTTGCCATAAAATTTTCCTTTTCTATTTTTGATGAAAGCTATTAAAGGGTGTTACTTTCTGGAACCAGTTTTGCTTCTCGAATATTCTTTGCCATTTCTCGGCATTTCTCTGCAATTTTCTCATTTTTGGGATAATGAGTTTCGTTTACAATTGCAACACTTTCAATGTATGCCGCAATATCTTCTCGAATTGTCTCAGCGTTCGTCGAATTGATCGTAAAGGTAATACCGGCCATAAAATTTTCCTTATTCTTTGATTTGTTAATGTTCTTTAAATTAAAGCTTCTTCTTGTTGCGACGATAACGGAGAGCGTTGCGATGACCAACTTTGACTAAATCAGCCTCATTCCAATATTGGAGTCCACCCAGTGGTGAATCCAGAAATAAGCCACCGGGAGTGTCCGACAAAAGATGACGCACAATAGCAACAGAGTTAAGCGTGGGAGAATCTTCCGGCAGAGTATTCTTGGTTGAAACCATCAACTTAACTCGATCACCAACCATTGCATTTTTCATACCTTGTCTCCTGTGAAGTTTTTAATTTCTTATCAACATTATTAGAATATCAAGATTTTGATGGAATGTCAATCATTTTAGAGAATTATTTTAAACAATTTTTTCTCCGGTAAGGAGATTTTTTGCATACTTTGCGTAACTATATGCCAGAGTAGCGGCCTTTGCAGCCAATTCCGGTCGATTATCAAAAATATGAACCAAGGCCAATTGACCATGATATTCCGCATCCAACCAATACGTGCTTTTGAGAACTGGAGTTTCTTCCTCAAGAATCTTAATATCTAAATTGGAGTTGATTCCACACGTTTGACCATCACTTAATTTTACGAGCATGGCATCACAATCGTCGATAAATTCAGCCGATGTGACAACATTTGTTCGTCCTGCGATGTCCAGAAAAGACATGCCACTCTTTAAGTCTTTAGCCTTGATAATCATGGTGTATCCCCAGTAATATATTTTGTTACTCTTTTAGTGTATATATTTTAAAGATAAAAGTCAATCATTTTTTATAATTAAATTCCGACTTGCTCAACCAACGTATTTCCGTTTAATTTGAAAAATTTCCCACATCGACGAACCAACGTAACTGGATCACCTACATTAATTTTGGACAAAAAGTCATCATATGATGCCACAAAATGTTCATCCACGCTGACGTAATAAGAGAATCCATTGATAATGCAGCGACATGCGCCACCAATGTGAATATCCTTCAAGGGTACGTAATATTTGTTTGTGGTATCATTCATGCTTTCTCTCTTTAAATATCTTAATTTTCCAATACCCTAACTTCAAGGTTGGCGTCCACACCCACCATCACATCACCTTCTAGCGTGAGCATCGCTACGTCTGAAAAGGGAGGCAATTCCACGGACTTTACGTGATTCAATTTACCGGAAATGTCATAGAACGATATCCCTGACTTTAAGTTCATTGCTTTTACAACCACATTATCTCCTATGCATTAACGTTTATTAGAATAGAAATTCCACGCCAAGACTTATACTTTTTCTCAACCTCTTCGAGGGAGAAGAAACGACTAAAACCCATGCTGTTCCATGCGCGAACCGAAGGATTATCGGTAAGCATGTACCAACCAGACTCATCCTTGGTCAGAGTCATCTTATGATTGCCGCGAGTCAGTTCAAAAATGTTGTCGGAGACTTGGATAATCATATTAGTTACCCTTCTCGGTGGGCCATTGCTTCTTTCGCTTGAGGTCAGCGATTGCCAACTTACTGAGGCGATCCTTAGACTTTTCACTCAATGCATTAAACTCATCGCGAGACATGTCAAGATTCTTGAGGATTGCTTCCATGCGTTCACCAATTAAAGTCATGCTATTTCTCCGTTGATTCAATCTCACTTACAGATATAGAATATCAAGATTTTGATTGATTGTCAATCATTTTTTTTGATATTCTATATGAATTACATGGGGAGATATTTTGGGTAGAAAAATGCGGTTGAATGAATATTTTCTACCCAAGAGATAAATATTCACATGACATCCAAAGAGTCCAAAAATGCACAAATAAAAGCGACCCTCTCTGCTACTAGAAATCGTCGCAAATCACAGATGTGCAAAGTTGTTGTTGGAAAAATTCAAAATCTCAACAAGGAACAACTGAACTCAATCCAGATGCAATTCATCGAAGCCAAATGGCTAGTCAACGAAATGATATCATTTGGAAAAGATCATGATATCTGGAAGTACAAATCAGGAAAAGAAGTTATCCATAAAAATAAGTTCGGCGATGACGTTACCACCTGTTATAAATTTCTATCCGCACAATCGAGGCAATCAATAGTGAAGTCGGTGATAAACGATATCAAAATTTTGTCCTCTATGAAAAGAAGAGGAAAGAAAGTTGGATGTCTTAAATTCAGAAAGAAAGTGGATGCGATTGATCTACCACAGTTTTCAGTAACATATCGCCTAGTTAATCAGTATCATGTCGAGATTGCGAAAATCAAAGGAAAGATTCGTATTAATGGTTTCGACATTCTCTTCAATAAGAAAGGGAAAATAAAAAGGAACATCGAGGTTGCAAATGCCAAACTTCTCGACAAGCCCGATGGCTATTACCTTTCTGTTACCTATTTTATTCCCAAAAAAGAGAAGCAAGTTTCACAAAACAAAATTGGAATCGACCTCGGTTGTTCTACTACTCTAACCACCAGTAATGGTGACAAAATCAATGTATTGATTGAAGAAACTGATCGTATCAAGCGTCTGCAAAGAAAACTGGCGCGACAAAAGAAGGGATCAAACAATCGGTACAAAACGCGCCTTCTTCTGCAAAGAGCATACCAAAATTTGCACAATAAGAAAGAAGACATCTCCAACCAAATTGTTGCACGTCTCACAAAAGACAATCAAATTTTTATGCAAGATGAACAGTTGTCTAATTGGGCCAAAACGGGGCATGGAAAGAAAGTTCAACATTCCATTCTCGGTCGATTGAAAACAAAGTTTATTGCAAAAGGTGCAAACGTTATAAGTAAATGGGAGCCAACCACCAGAACATGTTGTGCATGTGGGCATAAGAACCCAAAGCAACATGTTTCTGTGAGAATATTTAAATGCGAAGACTGTGGTCATTCCATGGACAGGGATGTCAATGCAGCAAACAATATGATTTACATGTATCAAATAGGTCGGGAACCGGCCAAATTTACGCCTGTGGAGAGACAGACCTCTATTGATAGAAATATCAGTAAGTCCGACTCAGCGAAGCAGGAAGGTGCTAATGTACAGGCACTAGAAGCTACTTATGTAGTGGAAGCTGTAGAAATACAGTAGTTCATCGCACCTTTACGAGCGTCCGGTAGTGAGCGCATTGGATATTATATCCACCCGCGTAGATTGTGTTGATGGTAACTACATGAGTGCCGTTTGCACTCTTGACCTTAAAAATACCGTTGAAGCCATCGTGGTTGCGAATAATTTCAGACGATTCAACACTTTCTACATTTGCCGCAACCAGCTTCTTTGCGATCTTGGCATTACGGGACTTCGCAATTGCTGCACAATTCTTGGTGACAAAAGCGTCGCGATACTTAGGAATCAACTTAACAACAGTATACCAAGTTTTACCACCGGCAATGGCATGAACCTTGTCATAAAACTTCCAGCAATCAGAACGGCGAAGCTTGCTATTCTCTTCAACTTCTTCAAATTCGCGAACCGCTGCCGCACGTTCCGCAACCCATATGAGAGTATCATTTAGAAGCTTTTCGTCCCATTCCTTGAAGAAAGCTTCCAGTTCTTTCATGATCGTATCAATCGCAGTCATCGATATCTCCCTGTCATTTACTTACAGATATAGAATATCAATATTTTGATTGGATGTCAATCAATTTATGGATTTTTATTGATTCAAGAATTCTTAATGAAAGAATCGATCATATTTCAAGTAACAATTGAAAAAGTTCGTCTTCTGTTAGCAATCTGTAATTTTCAGGATTTGTTGTTCCCCCACCATCGTGATCTCTCCTGCGCTACTCCAAATTCAAAATCAGGATGCCAAATAGTTTCGAGAAGGTATGGCAATTGACTTCCTTCGTAATAACCAACTATGCGATATATTCCACTACAATCCTTGATCCAGAGAAAAATATCTCCCACTTTTAAACTATTTTTTGACATCATTCAGACTGTATGTTGGGCCAGCCAGCCGTTATTATTTTTTTCTGCCTTAGTAAAGGCATGTTGGGGATTTTTTGCAAAACATGTAAACGTTTTATAATCGTTTGTTACCGGGTTATACATGCGAATTGAGTAACTATAGATATTCATCACCGTTCTCCCCAATATATTAATTATTTAGGACACAATAGCCTTATTTGATGTTCAATTTTCCATAATAATCTGTAGCAATTCTTCCTCAGAAATCCGTTTTATCTGTGATTCTTTCGGAGTTCCGTCCCATTCGATTCTTCGGCTTGTTCTTTTGTAATATGAAGGGCCATAGAAACCCTCAATAATATAAGGAACATACTTTTGGTATCCATCTTTTGGCACATAGCAGTTTTTGTCTAATACTCTATAGATATTTCCAGTATCTTTCCACTCAAAAATATCTCCAATATTAAAATCCATAATTACACCAATTTCATCGCTTTTTCGAGAACTTTGGAATAATCTCCCTCAAGAGTCTTAAACTTTCCTCCAGTGGTATTCCAGCATACATAATAGACAATCTTACCGTCGCGCATCAATTCGCCAATCTTTTCAGCAGCTTTTTCCATTTTTTCGGCATAACGATCATCTGCTGCAAAACGACGCTTCTCATTGATTTCCAACTGACGGTCGATAGTCATTACCATGCTCCCTCATAATCCTTCAACTTAACGTAATAAATCCAGTGGATGGGAGTACCCTTCTTGGTATGGAGGGTGGTGAAACAGAAATCTCCAACTGCTGGGATATCCTTGATTTCGTGGTGGGCGATAGCAATCATTCGGGTATTCCTCCTCAGCAACAAATATAGAATATCAAATCTTGACACAAATGTCAATCAAAATTTCAATTTATTTTGGAAATATTACAACTCCAATTTCAGACGCATATTTTCTTCTTCATTGGTCGATAGTCTAAAATAATATGGATCATAGAAATATGAATTACCCGCACACTCTCCGGTGAGAATTTGGATTGACGCATCGTTGTTATGCGGCGTAATCCTTGTCAGTATACCCTTATCACCTTTTTTAAGTTTTCTGACGGCTCTCTTAACTTCAATAATATCTCCAACTTGCACGATTCATCATCCTCTCTCAAATGGAAGTGATATAGTTACCATATTCGTCGGTAACAAATTGCAAATCGAGTTCCACTTCATTTTTATCGCCTTCCAGCCATTCCAACAGACTCTTCTTCGTTGCAACAACCCAAGGTGAATCATTGGGTGTCATCATGGAGATTTTAATTTCTCCACGAGAGTCACGAACTGCCTTTGCAAGTTGCTTATTCGTCATAAGTTATTCAACCTCTTTGTATTTTTCGGCAAGACGAATCCACGGAGCCTTTTCGGTTTCGCTCAGTTGTTCCCACAGGACAAACCGACGACCGTATTCATTCATCAGTGAACGCCATTCCGTGTACATCTTTTCGGCATTGGTTTTTTCAATTTTATTGTCCATGATCAACCCTCTGATTTTTATGTGCCATGTAGACCGCGAGGCTTAACGTATTCAAAAAATCTTTTGCTTCTTCCATCCAGCGACTATCTGAGAAATCATTTGTATACGGAGTATATATTGTTTTCATTTCAAATCCAACCCCGTCATCGAAGACAAAATAGTGATATCCCTCACCTTTCACGAGAGTGATATTGTCAGAAACGTTCTTAGCGATGCTTTTGTTCAATTTCCTTAGTGAACTCGTCATAAGTTATTCACTTTCCTGCGAATGATTCTCGACAATAAGTGCGAGTACCCGAGAAAGATCACGCGCATCTTCAATGGTCATGACTTCACTTCCCGGCTTCCGCAGTATCCTTACATTTTCACCGTCAACGCGAACATCAATCTTGCCACGAGTATAAAGTTTACCGATACCATTGCTATGGTTATAGTAATTACTACTGATGCCTTGAATCTGAATACTCTTCATATTAATATTCTCCCGGTTTTGCTTATCAACATCATTAGAATATCAAGATTTTGATTGAAAGTCAATCATTTTTCAGAATTATTTTTCAAAAAATCTATGCTAAAATTTCCGCATGAATATAAAGAAAATAAAACTATGGACGATTGCCGATACACATTTTGGCCATGATAATATCATTCGTCATTGCAATAGACCATTTGCAAATATTAAAGAACATGATGAAACGATGATCGAGAATTGGAACAGCGTGGTTGCCACAAATGACATTGTGAGACATCTCGGAGATTTTGCATATACTTGCACAAGAGAGTATGCCCAATCCATTTTCGATAGACTCAAAGGGCAAAAACATTTAACTACCGGCAATCATGACAAGATTGGTCGCAATCTTAGGGGATGGAAATCCATTGACAATTACTCCGAAATAGAGCGTGAGGAACAAAAGATCATTCTTTCTCATTATCCTATGCTATCTTGGAATAAGTCTTATCGTGGTTCGTGGATGCTGTTCGGTCACGTACACGGTAATGTAAAAAATCATGGAAGGTCACTGGATGTTGGGGTCGATTGTTGGAACTATTTTCCGGTCGATTTTGAGACATTAAAGACTCATCCCGCGATGAATAATCAAGAGAAAATTCTATGAAATTTGCAAAAGATGATGTCGTCAAATCAATTGCTACCGGTCGGATGGGAATTGTTCTTAATAACGGCAATGCTATACCTTGGCTCGTCACGGTTTTGCATCCTCCGCGCAATGGTGATACATTGAGTACAAAAATAAATGGTTTATCTTTACTCGTGTATCATGCATCAGACCTCGACGATGTTTCAGAGGAAGAGTCCGTTTTATTCAAGCTGTGACTATGAAAGCTAATTTAAAAATCGGCGATATTGTTAAACACCTTCATCTCAACGATTATGGTAAAGTGATAGAAGTTGCCGAAAACAAATGTCGAGTATTGATTATAATGGGAAACAATGACAAACCCATCGACGTAGATAATATTCATCACATCTATGCAGATTATATTTCCCATGTACAACTCGCCGAAGAAGAATATACGCATAAACTATCGAAGTATATGCAGAAAGTGTTGGAACAATAATGAACACTGATATCAATCTCGGAGACATCGTATACTATGCCAATGGTGTAGGCAGCTATATAGTCGCAAAAGTTACCAGAATTTGCAAAGATAAAAATGGCATTACCTATAGAGGTAAGACTCTTTTTCTGTCCGGCGATAATTTTAAATTCTTTAGACCACTGAATGGAACAGATTCTCCCATTGGTCGCGAAGTTCTACTTGTTCCGAAAGATGTAGAATTTTTCCTTCGTATGCAATACGGCGAGATGTTATGAAATACGATGTGGGCGATATTATTTATTTTGAAAGTGTGGGTGGAGATTTCACGGTTGCCATCATAACCGATTCAACCGACAATAGCTATACATTGGATTACATATGTCTGGTCAATAAGGAATTTTCTCCAGTATTTAAACTAAGTGTTAAAAATATAGTTTTTACCAATCTCAACATTTTAGGAAAAGTTCCCGAAAAAATTTTATTTCAAATAAACCTTGAGATGTAATCAGAATGTGTTAATATTACGATATGAATGACTTTCAGATTGGTAATCTAGTGATACTTCCGATTTATAGTAATACCGTCGGAGAAGTCATATTCAAGAATAAATGGAATATTATCGTTAAACCAATTTACGCGAATCATATTTTGGCCGAAGAATCATTTATGGTTTATCCAAGATTAGATGCCAGAATAATATCAAAAGAAGAGTTCTTTCAAATACAAATGGAGTCATAATATGTTTAAAAAAGATGACTATGCTTGTTTAGAAAGATTCGTGGTAAAAATCGTGGATGAGGTGCAGGATGATAGGTTTCGCATTCGTGTCATAGGAAGATTGACATACGACGGAGATATTGAATTTATCAATTATCCATACAATTCCACTATGTGGAAGGGAAGACTATCTCATATCAGCGAAGAACTATCGGCCAAATTAAAATACTGCGAATAAAGGAAATTTTATGGGAACGCGTGCATCAATCATGATCGAACGAGAAAATGGCAATGTGGATGGAATCTATCTTCATTGGGATGGATATCCATCCCATGTTTTACCGATTCTTGAAAATTACTATAATACTCGCGAGAAGGCCGAAGCTCTTATCAATCTCGGAGGCATTTCTGTCTTGTATAAAAATATCTCCACAAATAAACCACATTCCTTCGATAAACCCCAAAAAGATGTTACGATTGCTTATCATCGTGATCGCGATGAAGATTTGCATATTTTTAAAAACGAAACAGTCAAATATATCCTGAAAAATTGCGGTGCGGAATATGGATATATTTTTAAACTGGACAATTCTTGGACTTATCTACAGGCGAAATATTAAGGAAGTGTAATGGCGCTAAATTTAACAGATGAACATGAAAAGAAAATTTTCCTACAGTTGGAAAAAGATGATGTAGCCAAGGTTACATTTGATAATGTAAAACAAAGACTCGACGGTTTCTTTACGGTTGGATTTTTATTTTGTATTTTATTGGGAATTTTGGACATGACTCACGACAGTGCGTTTTTATCTATATTGCCGGTAATTGCCGTGATTGTGTGGATTTTCATGATGCTATATATTATCACATTTGCTGCAAACGAAGTGAACATGGTAAGCAGAGTAAAGAGTGCTTACTTAGATGGTATTCAGGACGCCGATAGTCAAGATGTACAGTCTGATTAAATTTTTCATTATTCTAATTGGTTGGTTGTCAGTATGGTACAACGGCGTACATCGAAACTCAAAGGATTAAAGTGAAGGGAATTACTATTATAGAACTTTTTTCAGTGGCTTTGATCGCATATGTTTATATTCGATCAAAGCCCATGCAATATTGTCCTGCATGTAATAGATTCTATGGGCAGGAATATCATGCATGTAATCCAAAGGATTTGGAATGATTAAATTTATTGCAGAAATCGCATTTATCTATCTACTACTAACATGTCTGTTAAGGACATATGGATACATTCTGCGTGAATTGAATATCACTCCTAAATTATTTTGGGAAAAATCCTTTGTTATGGTGCTGGCAGTAATCATCCTGTTTGGCTTAATTTTTGTGTTCTTAGTGGTGGCGGTAATGTTTATATTTCTCGCTTCGTTGATTTACGGAGTAATTACTTTGTGATAAAAATTTCACAATTCATTCATAGAAAAATAGGGAGAAAAAATGATTCTAACTGCTAAAGTCGGAAACAATGGAGATTTATTTCCAGACATCCTCGCAATCTACGCAAATCCGGGAGATAAAATTTTTGATGCTACATATGGCAAGGGAGTTTTTTGGAAAAATGTTGACCGAAGCCTCTATAATGTAACAACAAATGATCTTGTTCAAGACGCGGATACTCATGACGATTTTCGCAATCTGGTGGCTATAGCGGATGAATCATTAGACATGGTTGTCCTCGATCCACCATATGCTTATAGTCCGAAGGGAACAATAAAATCATCCATTGCGGGATGCTATGGTCTTAATAATTCAGTAGACATTTCCACGATGGCCAAAGTTCAGGAGTTGTATGCAGATGGTATCACTGAGGCGAAAAGAATTCTCAAAGTCGGTGGTTTCCTCGTGGTCAAAACTCAAGATATCATTCAGGCAGGAAAACAGTGGTGGATGCATTCGTGGGTAATGACACAGGCAGGTTTCGCGTGCGAGGATTTATTTGTTCTTGTTCAAAACAATATTCCAGCCAATGATCCAAAGTGGAAGAGACAATTGCATGCAAGAAAGAATCATAGCTTTTTTATAATTCTCCGTAAACTTCCCTCCAAATAAACATTAACGAAGGACATCATTCAGTACATATTATTTGCAAATTTTGATATAATTGAAGACAGAGGATTTAATACAGATGAAGATCAAGATGATGTCCGGTTTGCCCGGTTCCGGGAAATCCACCGAAGCACGAAAGATTGTTGACACTGGCAACAGCGGTCGAATCAATCGTGATGATCTTCGTGCGATGGTTTTCAATGGTAAATGGACGGGTAAGCGAGAAGGTGTTGTTATTGAGATCGAAAAAGCCATCGCCAATATTTTGATGAAAAATAATATCGTTCCCGTGATTGATGATACAAATCTCTCACAGAGCCATCGTGACATGTGGAATGATGTCGCTGTTAAGAGTGGCGCAAGCCTCGAAGTGATCAAGATGACCACCTCATTGGAGGAATGCATCAATCGCGATATCCAGCGAAATAATCGTGTTGGTGAAGCTGTTATCAATCGCATGGCTCTAAGAAATGGTCTGATCAATTTCGGAAAGAAGAAGATCGTTATCGTTGATTGCGATGGAACCATTTGTAATGGTAACCATCGAATGCATCATATTGAGGGAGAGAATAAAAATTGGGCAACTTATTTTAATCTCATGTCGCTTGATACCCCCATCGATTTGGTTGTGCGTTGGGTGCGTGAACTTTCCCTTGACCATACCATTGTAATTCTTACTGGTCGTCCCGAAGATTATCAGTTTTTGACTATCAATTGGTTGCGTGAGAATAATGTTCCTTTCGATTATATTTTTATGCGTGGATCAAGCGATATGCGAAGTGATACTCTTGTTAAGGGAGAAATCATTGATCTTCTTCCGAAGGAACAAATTTTAATGGCATTGGATGATCGTCCCTCCA
>Ga0116227_10006962_pt1 | contig 22496 bp, 14 predicted proteins | sample S1TSphgellanicum_FD_89693 | JGI IMG/M metagenome (GOLD analysis project Ga0116227, IMG submission 89693) | Host-associated microbial communities from peat moss isolated from Minnesota, USA - S1T2_Fb - Sphagnum magellanicum MG | ecosystem: Host-associated > Plants > Peat moss > Unclassified...
AGGAAAATACATGTAAACACAAGAACTCTCGGTAACAACATCAAGTCATGCATTGTACCTGCTTCTCAAGTTGTGTAAAATATGAATCCCACCACCCATTTCCTACTGACCTGCAAATTCCCGAGAAGATAGCTACAAAGCTACAAGCCTTTCGGCAATGGTGGAAACCTTGGCAATGTTATCGGGTATTTAATGGTGACAAAACCCAATGTGTGGCATTGAGCTATAGTGCTACACTTGCCACCCCTAAGCTGGAATGGAACCCCCTTTCCTTCCTCCTTGGTGCAAAATTCTTGAGCAGGGGCAAGTTTGCTTACTCCTAGAGCCCCTCCTTGCCTTGCTTCAAACTAAAAAAAAAACCTCCTTTCCCATTTACACCAAGTTCCAACACCCCTCCCCAACAAGTCATCCCAAACCCTTACCTCCCCTTTTTCTTGAATTGACTCCCATCTCCCCTTGTGTGGGCATGTAATAGGTTCAAAATAACAGGGGGCTAACACAAGTTATGGCTGAAAGAAGGGGTCAGGAGTCAAAATGTCAACTTGCCTCCCGACCATTAAAATTTGGGAATTGCCCCAAATTACGTGCGTGAAAGTGGTGTGCCACATATTGTTGCAAAGATCTTAACAAGGGCTACAATTTTGTTTTGTACCTCACTTCAATCGAAGGTTTACATAAGAAGAAGTTATGGGCCTCCAAAGTGGCGAGAATCCCAATTTCCGGAATTTTGAGATTCTCAACTTGGGAGTCCCAAGAAAAATGACATTTGGATGCAACCCCCATGGCTAGTCATAGAAAATACTATAAGGAGGAAGGTGGTGACTTCCCCTAAGTCTGGGTCATGATGAGTCTTGTGAGTTCATGTATGCCCATGGTTTGTTTGTGCACCAAAAGTGTTCCAACTATGCACTAACCAACTTGTTATTTAGTTTATACATATCCATATGAATAGTTGACGTGCTTGTCACTCGTCTTACTCCCCATCTTAGAGCTCCAACACACCTTTCTTACCCCCAAAGTGTTGCAAACAAAGGAACGTACTGCAATTCCTTTCATTGTTTTTTATTTGAGACTCACATTTGAGTCTTTCAAGGAGTTTGGGGTGTGTCACATGGTATGAGAGCTTTGGTAGAGCCCGATCCACTAATTGGGGAGTTCTGATGACACCAAAAAAGACCCATAAGTTAATACAAGAGACCATGGTGGAAGAACCCACCTAATACCTAGATGTTCCATCTGAGACCATTAAGGAAGAAGAACAAGAGGACGGTGAAAACCGCAATGATCATGAAAATAAAAAGGAATAATCAAGCACAATTCTTTTCACTCTAGACAATTGGAGGTTTTGCTTAACATGAATAGGCTCAATTTCATTGGGTTGGTTGAGGCCCTCAAAGGAGGATCTTCTAAAAGTGTAGGATTCAAACAAAATGGTACTATGTAAGATTATAAATTCTTGAAGCTTTTGAGTTTTTACAGAAGGTGTACCATTAGTCATATTCCACATTGTGTTCCATCCCTCCATTGATGTAGAAAAACCTTCATTTGTAATCAATGCCTTTTATAATTATTGTATGGTCTCTACCATTATCTTTTTAAAATTTTCCTCCTCCCCCCAATCTATAATACTTTTAGTCTTCCATTGTTTCTTTCTTGGAACATTTGTTCTTTTGTGATTTTGCTTCTAATGGCAACATTTACATACACTACATTCATGTCTGCAATGATTGTTTTAACATCAGTTACCACTTTTCCATTTAAGCTTGATGCATTTTTCGCTTAGAACATCTCATGCATCTTTGCAAACTTGGGACAATTTGTCATCTTGTTCCCATTTAGATGATAGATATGGCATGCATATGAACTATTCTTCTAATCCTTCTAAGTTTGAGTGGTAGCCTTTATTACCGCTACAAGTGGCTCCTCTTTTTTCTTTACTTTACATGTCTTTACATTATGGTTATTTCAACCACAATTTGGGTAATGTTTGCTAGCTTTTCTTGTTTGCATTTGTGGTTTTGATGTTGCTGCAGGTTTGTTAATTATCTTTAGTATTGATAGTGCATTTTGAGTTTCTACAAATGTCATCCCTTCTTCACAAAACAAAGTCACCTCTTTATGCAACTTTAGCATGGTCCTTTTCATTCCTATAGTTGTAATCCTTGTATAGGACTATAATCCTATCCGATACACATTGGTTAATTTATTTTTTCTATGGTTGGTGTTTGCAATCCATGAATATTAACCCAAATTTTTACTTTATGTATATAGTATTTGATTGTTACCAACTAGTAATCGGTCAAGCATTATCATTTTGAAAACCTATTGAATTGTTATTAAGTAATAGGTAATTGATTTGTTAAATCAACATGTAGTATATTTGTTAATTAACCGTTTTATTTAAATAACTAGTAACATGTTTGTTAACATAACTGGTTATTGAGAAAACATGTATGGGATTAACCTATGACTAGTAGCTACTTTAGTTAATTTTTGAAATCTTCGATAGTTGTACCAACTACTGATTATTTGATTTTAAACAAGATTATGTTAGGATATAAGTAGCAAGATTTGAGAATGAAGAACAATCCAATTTTTATTTTGATGCTTTTTCATTGTAATCTAATTTTTGGATACATTTGTTGATTTCTACCTTTGTAAATAAACATTTCCATGTTCTAATTATGTTTTTGTTTTTGTTTTTTTTTTATTTCAAATTTAAAGTGGAATGAACTTGTTGATGTTTATAAGCAAATTAAAATTTCCAAAGTAAGAAAACAAATTTTGTTTTATTTTGAGGGAATAAAAAACACCCTAAACATTTGGCTATCGTGTAGTCAACCAAAATTATGAACAATCACATTTCCAATCTTTGGTTTGAACAAGAATTATTTTGTTTCTTAAACTTCAATTTGAATTTGTGCTAATTTTTTGTTTTTTTTTTTGGGATTTTTTGTGTATTGACATGTTAGTTTAGAGAATTTTTTTTGAGACTTACATAATTGTTTTTGAATTGTGGAGCAACCTGTTGATTAAAGAAATTTGTGAATTAGCAATTGTTTTAAATCAATGAGAGATGTCAAGAATAGTCATAAGGGGCTTTAGAAGGCAACTAGAATTAGAAGCACAACAATTTGTGCTTGAGGTAGTTCAATTATAATAACAACAACATTTTCATGTTGATGGAATTTAACTAGTTGATGTTCCCAACATTGAGTCTCAATAGATGGCTATGATACACATACCTTTTCATTAGATATGAGCAAAACAAAAAGGAAGGGAGGGAACCATAAGTACCTTCAATTGGTCACTTTTTGACACCCTAGTAGTCATTCCTTGATAACAAAGGTTGAACACATAACTGACTGGCCAACACACAACACTTGATCAAAATGTTGATGAAGGGTCTACAAGATAGAGGTGGCAGTTTGCAACACATGGCTACTACATTTTTAGAGCTACTATACCATCCTAATTAGCATTGGTTACTGGGTACTATATTTTTGAACCAATTCATGCTTTGAATCCAACCACAATAGATTTATTGTTGGAACACAACTTTAAAACCAGTTGGAATAGCTACACAACTTGGAGCAAAGACCTTCACATTGATCTACTTTTCAATCACATGTAAAATCAGTGGAAGTAGTTGTAGTATTTGTTGTTGTCTAACAAACACAACCGCTTACCTAAATTGTTTGGCCGAGTGTACTTGTTGTGGGAATCGTTGCACAACCACCTGTTCAACAAAGTATATTAGTTATAAACGTTCAACCCATTGTTGAAACTACATGAACATGCATATTGTCAACAGGTCGGATATGAATTTAAAGATTGTCCCTTTGTGAATGATTAATTGAAGCGATTAATGAGAGAATAACTCATAACTTTTCTACAACATGTTATACCAAGCACACAAATAATACATGTTGGCGTACCTATGCAACAACTTTGAACACAATCAGGTTTGGCTATTAACCCCACACTGATTAGTCAATAGCTAGGTTGGCAAACTTGTTACACCATTAATAGCAAACAACCTAGAGTTGTACCTTATCCACCATATCCAATGTGGTATAACACAACACCATCTTTTGTACTTATGGTTACTAATATGTATCCAATGCACTATTATGGGATCAAAGGACTTGATTTGTTATTTTTGGAAGGAAGCAAAAATATACATCCAATACTAATCAATAAAAAACTATGCCACCTATTGAACAACTAGAATAGACTTAGTATCTTGTCAAAATTCTAATTTCTAGATTAGGACAATTGGTTTTAGTTTCGAAAGGAATATATGTTCAATAGACAATAGTAACATTTTTACTTGTCAATTTTCATGTTGCCACTGGATTACCTATCTATGGTAATGGTATGCCACCTTAGCAACCAAGAAAGCTAACACACATCCACAACCATGTGAAAATTTGCCTAGAAATTCACCTAATGGAGGATCACCTAATCGAAACCCACTTGGAGGACCGCCACCTAATCCACATGCTGAACTTTACAAATGGCCAACACCTAATCCAAGAATGTTCCTACCACCATGGTATCCACTAGTTGCAATTCGATCTAAACCAACCAATAAACTACCATACCAAAAACTTTAGTATCCAACATATGTGAAGGATATTAATCATGATGTTTACATTAGAGTTTTCAAGAAAGAAATCAGAGCTAACGAAAAGACCTTGGAGGCTTATGTCATAAACCTATTTGGTTTTATTTAAAAAGATAACATTTCATAATGGGGTGAGAATTTTATACAAGATCATCCCAATTGCACATTCAAGGAGTTGGAACAAAAGTTTTGTAAATTTTTTTGTTCCCTAAACAATGATGAAGACATTTATATGCGATTCAAAAACCTACAACAATGAGCTGGTGAACGAGTAGTCTACTATGAATGTTTGTTGAAACTCATTAACTATTTGCAAATCAAGGCTATTGATGTTTAATTTATCATGATTTATAGAGTAGGCTTGCAACCATACTTGAGATTGGCAAAAAAATAAAATGATAAGGGATACCCTTATTAAGCATAAGGAAGCTATAGTAATTTGTGAAGAAAGTGGACCAGTCATAGCAAATTACATTGCTTTGTCAACCCAACCGAAATCCAAACCAATTGCACAACCATTAGTCAACTACACTATAGTTAAATAGCCGTTAACATGTTCAAACTATGGAATAACAAGTCATGCCAAGGAAATCTATCGTAACAAAAAAAGGGAAGAAGCTATAATACATGTTGTACCCACCAAAATTGTTGAACATGTAATTGAATTAACTACACACATGTTATACCAACTATAGTAACCTTGGGATATCCATGCATTATTTGTTCTAGTTATGAACAACATGCACTAAATTGTCCTAGAAAGACAGAAGTCCAGAACATGTTTCATTCTAAGACAAACACTACTACCATTGTAGTTCCAAAAGTTTCTAAGCATGATAATGTCCAAGTTAATGTAATTGTCGTTATCACCACACGTAGTCAAGTGTAAGAGCAACATGTGCTCAAAAAACGTGAACCGATGAAGGCAAAAACAATAATTGATTAGTAGATTGAAAAATATATGTGTGATTCCTTTGTTCATACTATTAGAGAATTACAAGATGGTGATTCAACATCACAAGCATCGATCAATTCAAACAAACCACTTCATTCAAATTGGAAACCAAGTATGTGATCAACTTGGGGCAACTTTTAAAGATTGTACCAAACATCAAATAATACATCTTCAAACTGGTTAAGTTTGTTCAACCAATGCAACTTGAACTTGTTCATCCTGAACTTGCATGTGCAACAATTGCCATTGATCATTAGATGGCAGTGGTTGAAGTTGGTAAGAACTTCAATGATGATGTGCTTATTGATGGAGGTTTTGGAATTAGTTTCATTACTGAAAACCTATGAATACAATTAGGTATGTCAAAGCCTAATTGATCACCTTATAATCTACAAATGGCAAATCAACCCATAGCCAAACCACTTGGTCTTATTAGGGATTTGAAAATATTTGTTCATGGTATTCCCTACATAGTCACATTTACTATCATCAACAATAATGTTCTAGATTTTTGTTACTCAATGTTGCTAGGACGTTCATGGTTGAGAGATGCAAAAGTATCCCATGATTGGGGAACCAACATTGTTACCATACAAGGAATGGGTACAATGAGAACCATACTTGTTACCAAGATGTTAGGTGTCCAAACCAAAAGACCATAAGTCTTAATATGTTATGATTTCCATTGTGGAATATTTGACAAAAAGAAGGATATGATTGTGAACCCGATTTTTGAAGTGTGTATATACTAACCAATTGTTACTAATTGGTAACTAGTGAGGCAATATAATGTTGAGACAATGTGCAATTATTACTATGTAATAGAACTATCGATGAACTGGTCTATTGAATAACCAATAACATGTAACATGTGTTAGGGTAACTAGTGGGTTAAATTAACTAGTAATTAGCTTGTACAATAACTGGTTGTTGATAATAACAAATTAGTTTAAACGTCCGATTAGTAGTTGTTATAGTTTAAATTTAAGTTTTATCAATTAGCAACTATTAATTTAAAACAATTTTATGTTTGGTACAAATACAAGGATGTTAGTATTGACATAGAGATCTTTTTGGAACTTCTTGGAAAAAAATTGAATTTATTGGAACTTCTTTTTCCTTTAATTTGTAAGATCATTTCTTGTTTGTATTTTTTTGGTCTTTTGTATTTAGAACTTTGATATCTTTATTTTTTCCAATTTTTTATGTAAGATAAAATTTAGTTTTGATTTTGCATTTGGGAGAAAATAATTATATTTGAATTATTGATTCAAAGTAACTTGTTGATAAAATCTAAACCATAATTAGGAAGCTTAAATATAAAAAATCCTAAATTTAAGAATAATAGAAAAAACCCTCAACAATGATGTTTGCCACAAAATTGGATTTATTTTCAATAGGAGGAATGCAATTGCATGAGCTTTAAGCCTAGAAATTAGAGGATAGAATTAATAATTGGATGAATTTAATCCAAATTGTGATGGATGAAATCATTGTTTGGATAAAGATGGAAAATTTTCCCAAAAAAATTATGATTGGATGGAATGGGGGATGAATGATGGATGGATGATGGATGAAAAATATGGATGAACCATTTGGATGTAAAAAAAAATTTGGATGAAGTATTTGGATGACTTATGGGCCAATTATAATGATAAAATGGTCCTTTTTTGGACTTGCACCATTACAAGTTTTTAAAATGCTTGTCAAAATGGCTATAATAGTGTAGCTCACCTTCCTTTGAAGTCACAGTGAAAACCACCAAAGTTTTTCATATCAACATTGTTCCTTGTTCCTATAAAATAAGGACAAACATTCCCAAGTTTCTCATTAGATTCTATACACAAGCAAAAAGTTTAGGGTTTTGGGAAAAATGTAATCTATAAAAAAGACTTGTAGGAATAGTAAATCTTAAATTGTAAACCCTAAATCTAAACCTTAAATTCATGGACTCATTAACTCTCAACATTGTACAAGTTTTTTCCCCATTGATTAGATTCCAAGGTAGAGTTTGAAGCTTGTGTAAAAACAATTTGTTCAAATTAGGTGTGTGAAATTGTTGAATTCATTACACACTTGTTGGAACTTGGTGGGTTTTCTTTTGAAATGTAGTCCATGCCATTTCTAAAAGGCCCTCCCTCCCCCCCTTTGCTTGGAGTTGAAGGTATAAACTTTATTTTACACCATCCATTTTGAACCCAAATAGCCTCCCCATTCTTTCATTCCTTGTAAATAAATACTTAAGATTATGTCATTATCATTAGAAGAAAAAACACATATTTTTTATTAGTCTTTTCAACTAAATTTTAGTCACAAGCGACATTTGCAACTAAAATCTCCTTAGTCGCCTTGGACAAGTCACATATGATATTCGTCATAAACGACAAGGGGTATTGGATGAAATAAAACGTCAACAAATACAAGTTCATCCTTTGATTCCATTGTATATGTATTACTACATGTGACCAAATTGTGACTATTTTGGTCACTATTGAGGGCAAATGATGTGTTGCCATGTGATCCAATATTTAATTATTAAAATAATTATTATTATTATTTTGAAATAATCTAAGACGTTCAATTCACATGCTTTGATGATTTATATTATGACATCTAGCCCAATGTAAATATGCCATGTGGCATTTTTAACTGAATTTAATACAAAATACAAATATTAAGTTGGTAGGTATTTAAGTAGGTACATAAGTAGGGGCCAACAAATTTAAGCTAAATACCTACTTACTTACTTAGGTTAAAAAATAGGTAGGTAGGTCTTATCTTTCTAAGATACATACCTATTCATATAAGTAGGTACATTGGTAAACTTAGGTGATCAAACTAGGCACCTACTTAACTAGGTATATAAATAGGTTGGGGAGGTAGGTAGTTTAAAATTGTGCATAATTTTTTTTTGGTTTTGGGTTAAGCCTTTTGAATGGTTCATCCCATGTGCACACATTTTTTAATGTGTAATTGGATAACCACACCCTTCGTTTATATAGTGTTGAAACTAGGAATGGAAAACAAATAATATGGGATAAATTTTCAAGTTACAACTTCCTCACAAACTACGTTGCAACTTTAAAACTTTATTCATTTTTTTTCTTAGTTTTAAAATTTCTAAGCAATTCAAATACATGGTTCATTAGATAATTAAATAATCATTTAATTAATAATGATTAAATTTAACATATATCTAAAATATGAAATATAAAATACAGATATTATGTATTCATTTTCAACTATTTAAATAACTAATAACTTCTTAATATATAACTAACTAGCTATCTAGTTACTCACAACTTGTCAATATATAATTTAATAAATACATAAATAATCGAAATAATTTTTAAAAATCATCACTTTTAAAAATGTGGTCGTATTATAGGTAATATAATTAATGTAAAAATAATTTAATTATTATTCTAAAACAGATATTATAATTATTTATTTTCAAATTTAAAAAATGAACTACTAATTGATATTTAAAAATAAATTCCTACACAAATTATTTATTTTAAAAGAGAAATTTAATTAATTAATGTAGTCACTATATAATTACATTCATTATTGTAAAAATTGTTATCGATCAAGTAAATTTTTTTTATTGGTAATTAATAACTATAAATAAAAGAAAATAGTAGACATACATTAATATTTCTAAATACTTTATTATTATTATTAAATTATTTAACATAAAAAATAATTACAAATTTTAAAAAAATTATTGTATAATAATTTCTGCGATTATATTCATTGCAATAATTATTTTAACTACACTATAATTTTTCCAAATTTTAAATTTAGATTTAAAGTTCTAAATTACAGATTGAAAATAATTATGTTTAATTAGAAAATAATCATGAAATTACTATAAATAATTTTTATCTGAAATAATTACAATGATTTTAAAGTAATGTAACATTCATAAGAGCGATTGATTATTTTATTGTAAGGATATAGATGATATAATTAGTGTAATTTATAATTAATAAATATAATCATTTATAAATTTGATATATTATTGACAAGTAATTACAAGAAATAAATATTACAATTTATTATATTAATTTAATTATGTTCATAACATTAATTACTAAATTATGATTATTATAGAGACTTAATTAAAAAATAAATTTATAAGTTATAGATTATGTATAATAATTAGAAATCTTAACTATAAATTGATTATGCAAATACTATAATTCTAACTTACAAATAAATTAAGTAATTACAATGATTTTACAATGATTTTATGTCACTACAGAATTATTATTATTATTAAAAATTTATGTTTTTATATTAAATAATTATTATAAATAAATAAATAATGAATATTACATACAATTATTTAGTGTATCTTTGTTTTTAAATTGAGTGATTACATCAACTTTTCTCATTATTTGAAGATTATCATAAATTCTTGAAATAAATTCTTAACATAGGACATATCTTTTCAATTATGATACGAAATTTTATTATTATTATTAAAACATAAGTGTGGCAAATAAAATAGTTATTTTTTATGATTGAGAACTATCATTTTAATTAATGTCAAAATTTATGTTGCAATATTATTTATTCATTTGAAATTATCAATAAGTAAAATTAGTTATTAAAATTATTTTAAAATTTCAGTAAATTTATTTATTAGAATTATTTTAAATTCTTTGTAAAATTATTCTAAAATTTTATGACATAGTAGCAATTATATATTTGTAAATACATAATTAAATATTATAGTACAGTAGAATGTAATTCTTACTATTATAAAAATAAATAATTCATTAAATCATAATGGATTTTTTAAATACTACAAATTAAAATTATGAATACATAAGTTAAATTATAAATTATGTGTCTAGTATAACTAATGTATGAAAAAAATAACTATTATGATTTTATAATAATTATACATTATTTTATTTTATTTTATTTTTATTAAAATATTTAAAAATCTAGTTCATTAAAGTTGGCCCATTATTTTAAAAATAATTTCTAGTGTGGTCTAATATTGAAAACATATTAGTGCCTAGTCTATTGTAATTCATTGTTTGGTAAGCCCAAAGTGTACATTGGTTTTGTTGTTCTTAGAAATGTATTCCATATCAAGACACATGGTTTTTACATTATTGTTTCCTATGTTTCAAGCAAAATGTTCATTGTGTTACAATTGTGAAACAATCCATGTGAAATGCAAATCTAAATTATCCAACTCAAAATGGGCGGCAATTCAATAGCCTTCTATGAATTAAATATTGAGGATGGAAAACCCATTAACATTTCACATTCACAAACATAAGAATAAAGCACCACAATAACAAATGAAAAAAATACAATATATAAAATATGGTAAATACTGAACTTATGATTTTTGTTTCATGAGATTTGGTGTTATTCTAATCAACAAAATCTACTCAATCATATCTATTAACATTCAATATTAAAGTAGTAATTCAAATTATGCACACTTCAAAACAACACAAAAATTGAATTTGGTTATGGTGTTTGAAGCTTTCAAGAAACAAAACAAAAGTTCAAGCAAGAAATGAATTAAAAAATAAAACAAAAAAAAAGATAAAACAAGTTCAAGTTCAAAATCAAAAGTAAGTGGTAATTAACCAATAACTAATCATTAGGTAGCTTACCCTAACTAACAAATTCGTTAACTCCAAACCCTTAACAAAATATTTTAATGTTGCATTTAAAAATAAACTTCATTTTTTGCACTTTATGTAAATTGGAATATTTAGTATGATATTAAGTGTGATCTCATCGCTTTAAGTCTAAAAGGCATGTCATTTGAAATATAAAACTTTAATTTGCCTTTTGGAACTTGTTGCCAGTTTTGCCTTTGTTGTCGATGTTGCCCCAATTTGGGTGTATATGATATTCCTTCATGTACCATGGTAAACCTCACTAGATCGGAGACAAATGATTGTGCCATGATGCAACTTGAAAAAAACTCTATGCTTTGAAAATATACAAACTCTCCTCCTCCTTGAATATTGTCACCTTTGAATGAGGTTCCTATCCCACATCCAATACAAGGCATGCAAAGCAAGCCACCAATATATTACCTAACATGTTCAAGAATGTGATATGGTTTTAAAACTTAATGGACCAAGAAATTAAATCATATAACTTGACATGGAAATGGTTTTGTCAATATGCGAAAGGCTCAAATAATCTTTTGTAATTCCCATTGTCATGAATGGGGTATTTCAAATCCTCCTTAGACCCTATGTAGATTCATGGAAGTTTTCAACCTTTGCAATAGACTTTGGAAATAGTTTCGAAATGAACCTATGTAGTTGGCTAGCCAAGTTGTCAACAAATAATTCCAATTCTAGTGGAGTGGGGAATGGGGCATTGGAACCATCAAAGGGAGTTGTCTTGTCCTTCTTAGCATGATCATTGTGTGTGTACCTACAAATTGATGGAATTTTTTTTTGCATTTTGATATTGATAACAATTTCAAATCACTACTACAAAATGTGGGTGCAATTCACTAGTCCCTGTTCACTAGACCAATGAATTCACTGCTTTTTCACTAATCCCCGTTCATTACAACCAATGAATTCACTCAAAATCCAGTGAAATTGGCGTACAAGGACACCTTTTGTTGTAGTAAATTATATGCATTTTACATTTTATTGTGCATGGTCAATGACACATGTTATTACCTCCCATATTCATTTGCCCATCTCCAACTGGACATCACTATAAAGTTTGATTATTGAGACTTTGACCTTGCCACATACCCTACATTTTTTAACAACCATTAAGCCTTAGCATTAGAACTATAACTAAATTATTGCCACAATATTATAACCATCCATTAACAACACTAAACCAAAAAGTTGAAAATTGAAATTTAGTTTTTAATCTCGATCAAAGCTTTTCCTAACCCTTTCAAACTTTAACTATGAATAAGATTAGTCACATAAAAGTAGGTAATGACACCATGTTAACAATGTAATAAGTCACATCATAGATGGCATGATTAAAATTAATCACATTATAATATTCACTTGTCATCCACATGTAGTTTGTAATGTTTGATTTCACTCAAAATATTAGTCAACTTAGTAAAATTATACGTGTTTACTTTGGGGGGGGAGACTAGAAATAATAGTATTAGTCATTTTAGATTAGTAACTTTGCAATTTAATCATTGTAGTCACAAATTCAGAAGGTGAAAACCACCTATTTTTGTAATAGTGTATGGACTTGAAAATTTAAGTGAAATTAAGAAAGTTATTGCAATTTTTCCTCAAATGAAGAGGCCATTGGAAAATCATTTGGTCAAAATGAAGTTTGGAAGCATCATGAATGCTTGTAAAGTCACCACAACAAAAGAAAAAGATTTTGATGAAAACATGTTAGTTGTTCAAATACAAATTCAAAAATATGGAATGAGAAATGTCTTACTAGATGGAGGTTTTGGAATGAACATTGCCACAAAAGGACTTTGGAAGAAGTTGGGTTTGAGGAAACCTCAACTAGCTCCTTTTGGGGTTTGTATGGTTGACTATGGAAGGTGTAACCAGTTGGTTCAATTCAACATTTGAAGATAAACTTAGTAGATTGCACATACAAGATTTTTGTGATTGCCTTGAATATGGAACAAGGACATAAATCATTCTAATGTTATTGTGAAGGCCATGGTTGAAGCAAATGAAAGCTCACCATGATTGGGGAAACACCACCTAAATTATTACTTTTGAAAAAAGAATTATGACTCTCAATAAAGAGTGAAATTGTCTCCATCGTAGAAACCTAAGCACTTCAATGATGGCTATGATTGGGAAGAGGGTTCATTGAATAATGACCAAAGAAAATTGTATGAAATTGTACCAAAGTTGTGGCTGATAAGGGGGTGATTCCAAAAGAGCTTTCATTCTTACCAAATGTATTTGGCAAAATGTTGCAAGTTGATGAAATGATGGATTGTCTAGAGCATTTTTACCATCATGAACCAAGAAAGACATTGATACTTGATGAAATAATTGATATTGTGATTAGGAATAAATTTAGTTGGACCCTAATTGAAAAATAACAAGTAACAAAGTTGAATTTGGGTATTTTTGAAGACCCAAAGTTGGTGTTGATCAACATAACACTACTATCACACTTTGTTAAATGAGTTTATGCACTCCTATAAAGTTATAAGGATGTGTTTGCTTGGAGTTATAAGGAGTTGAGGAGATTCCAAGGAATTTTTTTGAACACAAGATTGAATTTATGGCCAACGTCGGACCCTAAGTATGCTCTAAAAATACGAAAGTATTTGGACAAGCTATCAGACGCAAGATTCATATATCCAATAGAAACTACACAATGTCTATTGCCATTAATGATCATATCCAAAAAGAATGGCAAGCTAACAATATGTGTAGATTAATGAAAGTTAATCCTAGAAGGATCCATTTTCCTTACCAAATTTTAGATTCTATATTTGATATTTTTGTTGGCCATGACATGTACTCATTCATGGATGGGTATAGTGGCTACAACTAGGCCAAAAATGGCATAAAAATGCAAGGAAAAAATTGTTTTCATACTATGAAAGGGAGCGTATGCTTATAATGTTAGTTGGATTATGTAATCATCCACTTTCTAAAAGGTGGTGATTAAGTCATTTAGATAATATTTAAACAATTTTATGCAAGTCCTTGTTGATAACCTCAATGTTTTTGGCAAGAAGGATGACCATTTGGATCATCTATGGAAATGTGTGCACAAATGTCATGTAAATGGCATTAGTTTTAACTTGGAAAAATGCACATTTTGTGTCAAATTTGGCATATTATTGGGTCATATAGTGTATTAAAATGGTCTATTGGTGGACCCAAGGAAGGTCATAGCCATCATTAAATATGCCAAAACCAACAAATGTAACAAAATCAAATGATTATCAGGAGTTGTTCAATTCTATCATCAATATTTCAAAATTTTGTTAGTAAGGCGGCACCTATGTGCAAAATTTTCAAGAAGGGTGAAGTATTTACTTGGATAGATGCATGTGCCAGAGCATTGGAATGGATGAAATCATCTTTGAAAATTTGCTACTTTTCATTGCATCCCATTGGAAACTAGAATTTCACATACATATTAACGCTTCAAAATTTGCTCCTAGAATCATGTTTGTCCAAAATTCAAACAACACCATTAATAAGTTAATATATTATGTCAATCGATTAATGACAAGAACAAAAAAAAATTACACCGCCATTCAAAAGGAAACATTGGTTGTGATCTATGCAATGAAGAAATTTCATCGTTATCTATTGGGTAACCTTTTTATTTTATATGTGGACCATCAAGGCTTATTACAGTTGGTAATCAAGCTAATGGCCACTAGTAAAATTACCCAGTGGCTATTATTATTACATGAATTTGACTTCAACATTGTGTACAAGCCAAAAAGGGTACACTTTGTACTTGACCACAATCAATTATGGGGAATCGACACTAGGTGTAGAAAACCACCTTCTAGATGTTACTTTATCCTTAGTTGGCACTGATTGGAGCAACCAAATCTTTGAATATATCTATAAAAGTTGAAGATGATATGTCAAAAGAAGAACACAAGCAAGTTATAATTAAGGCTCAACCCTACACATTATTTGACAAAATCTTGTACAAATTAAGGTTAGATGGAGTATTATGTTAATGTTTAAATCTAACATAAGTAAATGTTAACAAAAATGAATGAAGGACCTATTGGAGGCCATTATGGCTTTCACCTTATTATGAATAAGTTGTTAATTATCAGCTATTGGTGGTTGAATATGCAAGAAAAGATAGTCAAGCTTTGCCAAAATTGTGAAATATATGTGCCAAGGATTTGGGCTTTTGAACTCCACTAGAATGGCTAGACCGTTATGGCTGGTGATATCTTTTGAACTTTTTATGAAATGGGGGGTCTTTAATTTATGGGGTTAATCAAGTTGGTGGTTAGGGACAATAACAATGAATTTATTTTAATGGCCATTGATTAGATGACTAAATGGGTTAATTGGTTACTGGTAAATAACTTGTATAATTGATTGCACAAATGACATTATTGGAAAAGACTTTTGAGGAAATTATGAAAAACATCAACATAAATCAAGTTTTGGAAACCAAATATGTCATCAACTTGGAACAACTATTGAAGATTGTATCAGACATCAAAAAATACATTTAAAAATCAGTTAAGCTTGTTCAGTTGGTACAACCTAAACTTGTTCAACTTGAACCCACATGTGCAATAGTGGCCATTGACCACCATTTGGCAGTAATTCAAGTCTAGGTTGGTAAAAAATTTATTGATGATGTGCTAATTGATGGAAGTTTTAAAGCTAATATCATTACTGATAACCTAATAGTACAATTAGGTTTGTCAAAACTTAATTCAACATCTTACAATTTGCATATGGCAGATCAAACTATAGCCAAACCATTTGGTTTTATTAGGGATTTGAAAATATTTGTTCATGGTGCTCCTTATATCATTACATTTGCTGTTATCAATAATAATGTTCTAGATTCTAAATACTCAATGTTGCTAGGACACCCATGGTTGAGAGATGTTAAAGTATCCCATGATTGGGAAACCAATACTATTACCATATAAGGAACATGTACAATAAGAACCATACTTGTTACCAAGAAACTTGGTGCTTAAACCAAAAGACCATAAATCTTGGTATGTTATGATTTCCATTCTCAAATGAAGAGGAGGATGTGATGTTTACTACAAAATTAGACCTATTCTCAATAGGAACCATAGAAGTACCTACTCATACTAAATTACTAAACCAATCTTCATACCAAATCTTAATATAATAAAACCAGTTCCAAAACGTGTTGAATTGGTGTGTGTTTTAGTTATTAACCTAGTTATATCACCTAATACTATTAAACAATGCCTACTAGAAACTTTCTTCCATCCAAAAGTGGGAGAGATAATCATTGATGAGACATTTTCCCAATAGCAAGTATAAGATCTAACCATAACGAATTGAATAGTTACTGAGGAAGAACAACTAACCAAAATGAATTCGGGCACCAAAAAGAATGTGTAATATGTGAAAATGAATTATGCATTTGAACTGGTTGTCACATAACAACTTATTTAGCATCTCAAGGAGCTCAAAGATGTATTTGCCGAGACATACAAAGACTTGAAAGGTATTCCACTAGAAATTGTTCGACGTAAGATTGAATTGGATACCACAATACCACATGTTCATCAAGCAAGGTAGGTCGGTTGAATCCTAACTATGTTGCCATTGTTAAACAAGACACAAATAAGTTACTTGCTACTAGTTTTATCAACTAGTTGAGGAAGCAACTTGGCTATCTTCGATAGTGGTTGTTCTTAAAAAGAATGGGAAGTTCATAATTTGTGTTGATTTCAAGAAGCTCAATGTGGCAATAAAGAAAATATCTTCACTTGTTGCCTTTCATAGATGAGGTTATTAACATATTATTGGGCATGAAGTTTATACCTTTCTAGATGGATTTTCATGATATCATTCAATTTCAATTGCACTAGAAGATCAACAGAAAATTGCCTTTATTACCAATTGGGGGGCTTTTGTGTGGGTTGTGATGCCATTTGGCGTAAAAAATGGACTGCCCATTTATTAGAAGGTAGTAACGAATGATTTCGTGAATACATTGATGTATTCATGAAAATGTTTTTCTTGATGACTTTATAGTTTTCAATGACTTGTGAACACACTTTTAAAAACTCAAGAAATGTTTTCTCAAATGTAGGGAGTTTGGTATTAACCTAAACCCAAACAAGTGTGCATTCATGATATTTTCAAGAACCATCCTAGGTTTCATAATATCCAAAGAGGGAAAAGTTATGGATCCCAAGAAGGTTGAAGCCTTAGTAAATATGCCAGCACTTATTACCCCTCAACAGATCCAAGTTTTCAATGGGATGGCATAGTTTTATAGGTGCTTTATCAAAAAAATTGCCTATATTATGTCACTAATTACCAAATTGTTCAAAAAATATGAAGTTTTTGAGTGGACCACAAAATGTCAAATTCCTTAGGAGGAAATCAAGAACTAGTATGTATGAACCCTATATTGCTTAGTCCAAATTGGGGATTTGGGTTTCATGTTCACATAGATGCATCTCAACTAACAATAGAAGCCATATTTGCCCAAAAACCCAATTGGTAAGTTTGATCAATAAGTTATGTATGCCTCCAAATTATTCAACTTAGTTGAGAGGAATTATACTACTGCCAAGAAGGAAGCCTTAGTTATGGTCTATGCCTTACACAAATTTAGACATTACTTACTGGGAAACTGGTTTGTATTTTATGTTGATCATGGTTCTTCTGTATTTGGTTAGTAGGCCACAAGGTTTTTGCAAAATAACTAAGTGGTTATTGTTATTTTTTTATTATGACTTCAAAATTGTTTATAAACTTGATAGATCTCATTTGATGGTAGATGCATTAAGTAGATTGCCCAACCAAGTAGAACTAATTGGTGTATTTGATTAAACCACTGATGTTCACATGTTCACATTATAACCATAATGGTTACAAAGTGTGTATGACTACATGTTAAAAGGGATAATGCCAATAATGCCAAAAATACTTACTATTTCACAAAGTTACAAGATGGAATACTTTATAGATTTGGACAAGACAATAGGTTTTGATGTGTCTTGCAACCAAAACAAATGCCAATTATATTGTAGGAGTTGCATAGTGGAGTTCAAGGAGGACATTTTTCCTTAGACATTATTGTGAGGAAGATTCTTAATGCCAATTACTAGTGGCCAACCATGAACATAAATGTTCATGAATTATGTTAAACTTGGGAGTTGTGCACACGAGTAGGTAACATGTTAACACAAAATATGGTAAAGTTGACCATTACTTTGCTTGAAGAACCTTTCCAAAAATAGGGACTAGATTTTATTGGACCCATTAAATCAGCAAGTCGTATTCTAGCAATCGGCATATTTTAGTTGCCATTGATTATGCTACCAAGTGGGTGGAGGTGAAAACTTTATGCACCAACATAGTTATTGTTATTACAAAGTTTTTATATGACCACATTCTTACGTAGTTTGGTTGCCCATTGACTATAATTACCAATCAAGACACACATTTCATTAACAATGTTATACATTATTTAATTGATCATTTTATCCTAAAATAGACCAATTATATTATATATTATCCCCAAGGGAATGGACAAGTTTAAATTATTAACAAAGTTTACGGTACATTGTTCACAAAACTCATGAATGAGAATCAAAATGACTAGGATGAGCACTTGTCCACAATTTTATTTTCTTATGAAATTGAGGTTGGAATCAATCATACTCCATTCTAACTTGTTTATGGATTACACTCCTTGTTATTTATAGAGTACCCATTACCATCAAAACAAAAGCAAAATTGTGATCCAACACATGTCAGAATTTTAATTAATCGACTATCAAAATTGGAGAATCTCCAAGAGAAGATTAGTAGCACAAGTCTTGGTAGCTTCTAACCAATGGAACTAGTTGTTATGGTCTCAAAACTGGTACATTGAAACAAAATACCAATTTAGATATTTTGTTCAATGGTTTCTAGGGGCTATTAAAACACATAGCCCTAAATTTTAGAGATGATGTTTTGGACCATATAGGATCTAATATTGTTTGTTAAATAACACCATACTATTAATGACGATTGACAAATGTAATCTTAATCCAATATTGGTTAACATTAATAATTATAGGTTTGTAGAGGATCACACACTTTAACTTGTTCTAACTAAACCTAAAAAAATTTTACTAGAAGAACCAATGGAGGTAACCCATTGTGATAACATGTCCATTAAGGAACCAATTAAGGTAACTTGTTTTGATAACCTGTTAAATGAGGAACCGATTCAGATAAACCATTATAGTGACCTATTAGTTGAGGAAAAACACTAGAGGTTTGACGATAGATAACTTAATTGAGAGAAGAACAAATTGTAATTTGTCTAATCAAGAACTAGTTGAAATAGGTACCAGTAACCTGTTGAAAAAACACCCAGTTGGAAGTACCAGTTAACCCTAATTTTGCACAAAGTAATGATATTTCAGTAAACTTAATTACAAGTGTCAATTTCTTTAGGAAAGTATGCCCTAAAAGTCGTGTCATTCTTCAAGTGCCACCACTTTTCATTATGTGGTTATAGTACAAAGAACCGTTGTACCCCTTAGCATGTCTTTTTAGTTTTTCATTTTGGAATTTCACCTTTTACTAACCCAAAATGAAGCAATGAGTGCCTTGGATCAATTGAAAGAGGGAGCAAATAAGAAGGAATCATAATTAAGAAGAGAAAGAGGGAGAGGAAAGAGAACTACAAAAAATCAAAGAAGAATCTTGAAGAAGAAGCTTTTAGAGCAATAGGGGTAATTTACATTGAATTGCTTGCATCAAGGCCGCCTCCTATATTTCAAAAAATTAATGAGAGCTCTAAGGAAGGGAGAAACATTGAATGGGAAATTTTTGAAGCATTAACATGTGTTGTTATTGTGGGAGAAGGACTTAAAGAGACATTGCGAGGCTTTTGAAGACATTTTTCACTTCTTGCACCTACATCTGTTATAACTAATGATTCTCAGGAGGAAAAACAAGTTGAAAAGAATACTACAAAAGTAGTAGAAAGAGTTGAACAATTTGTTGAAGTTGATGAGTAACCAACAAATTTTTTGTCAGCACCAATTAAAGGAGGATTCTTTGACATTGAACTTGATTCCCTTGACATATTTGTTAATGTACCAACCAAGGCGTGGTCCAAGTTTATGATGAAGCACAAGGGAAAGGAATAGGTGGAGGAAGGCAATCCACCTACCAAAGTGATTTGGAAATGAACACCTGTTGAAACAAAAAAAATTCAAAAAATGTTGCAATGGATTTGGATGGGTGTGAGGCGACTTTCTGTCCCTCTACTCCAGGTTCTACAAGGTGATTGTACTTGAAAGTACTTACCTTACTGGTGAAGGAAAAAAACACAAATGTATTTCTAGATGTTAAAATGTGTTTGTAGTTGAAACTAAATAGCTTGCTTCCTATGCATGATTTGTGATTTAGAATTGATAGATATATTTTTTAAGCTTGAACATTCCAAATCCTAGAATTATATGTTAAATTATCACCCATTCAAACTAACTTTTAAGGATTCAACATTAAGTTCAACTTGGCTGCAGACCACAAGTCACTTAAAATATTAGTCTCATCGCATATGTTGTCCAAATCAAGCTTGCTTTAGTTCATTAGGAAGCTAACTATAAGGCATATGTGCCTACCAAATTGCAGGCTCAGTGCCAAAACTAGTAAAAAGTTATGCTACCAAACCCGAAAGGGTTTTCTGAAGGCAGAAGGTTCAACTTGGTTGTAGACCACTAATCACTTCAAATATTACTTCTATCACATATGTTATCCAAATCAAGCTTGCTTTAGCTCATTACAAAGCTAACTACAAGGCGCATTTGCTTAGCAAATTGTAGGTTTTGCACCCAAGCTAGTAAGAAGTTGTGCTACCAAACCCGAGAGGGTTTGTGAAATTCTTCTAAAATTTCAAGCTTCTAACACTATCCCATTGACTTCTATTCTTTTGGAGTACCCCAAACATTCAATCCACTCTCCCTTTTTCCACCATCTACTTAGACTCATCATCCTTTTCCTCCCCTTCCCAAGAAAAATAACACAAGAAGAAGACCCCAAAAACTCTTCTCCCCCAAGCTTTTTATGACCCCTCCTTGAGCTTGTTCTTTTTGTTCAATGGAAGTTGTGGAAATCCTCCCCTCCAATCCATGGCCTTCTCATCCTCTAAGTACCAACAAGAATTGAGAATGACTTGCCCTCCAATGGATTTTAGGATGAGAATTTTTGTGCCTAATGAAACACTAATAAAGTTCCATCTTCCAATCAAATAAGATGACAATCCTCACGACCAATGGAATTGGAGGACTCATCCTTTTCTTTATCCTGAACATTTTAATGAGGTTCTTGAGTTCGATCCTTGTACATTCCGTCCATTTGACTTTCACATCCTACTTCTTCATCTTAATTATTTCAAGTAATTAACTACTAGGATAATTTATCAGTAGTAATAAGTAAACATCTTTTGAATTCCTACTTAACCAAATTAACTCAATGGTAGTAGTAACATTCCCATGTACCAATACTCTTTTAATATCCCCTAACTATTATTTACCAGGTACTAATTAACTGTGTAGTACGTAGCAAATTAAAATTAAAATTTCCATCACAAAAACCCCCCATGTACTTCTAGATCCACCGTCAAAATTAAGGCTTAACGAATCCATTGAAACTAGGATGTCCGAGTTTTCATGAGGTTCCACCGTCATTGTCACACATTACGCCTACCCTAATTTGTTAAATAAAAGGCATCAACCCCCTCTGAATGCAAGTACCAAATTATTTTAACTACCCATTTGATTTTTGTTAATGTAGGTGAAGATTCAATCATGGCGGATGATGGGAGATGGAGTCCCAGTGGACTCCCGAAACTTCAGAGAGCGATTGCAGGGGCCAAACCTCAATGGATTATGGCGTTCTTTATATTAATGGAAAGATCTTGGAGCGTAGATGTCTGAAATGGCTCGCTCGGCTCATTTGGACATCTGAAACACAAGTTATGGCCAAAACAAGGGCCGGGAGTCGAACTGCCAGTTTGACTCCCGACCACAAAAATTCGGGAATCGACCGCTTCTCAATGTCCGATTTGGGAGTGCCCAGGTTTAGGGTTTAGGGTTTAGGGTTTAAGGGTTACATGGGTGTTCCCACCAAAATTGGGTTTTTTTTTTGGGGTTTTGAAGTGACCTACCCCCCCATTTTCAAGGGTTGTGAATCCAATGGTGTAAAAATCCCACCA
>Ga0116227_10006963_pt1 | contig 22496 bp, 6 predicted proteins | sample S1TSphgellanicum_FD_89693 | JGI IMG/M metagenome (GOLD analysis project Ga0116227, IMG submission 89693) | Host-associated microbial communities from peat moss isolated from Minnesota, USA - S1T2_Fb - Sphagnum magellanicum MG | ecosystem: Host-associated > Plants > Peat moss > Unclassified...
GAGTGAAGCTTGGAAAAGTAATTATCAAGATGCATACCAAAAGTTCTAAGATCAAGGTTGCTTTTAAGAACTTGCATGTTTTATGTGTTGTCAAATTCATTCTTGGGTTGCTTTATATCTTTCATGCGCTTGACTATGTCCATGCACTAATCAAAATTGCACAAAGTCGAAATGTTTTTGTGTGATTTTGTAGAGCATCAAGTTGGCCCAACAAGAATTATATCGACTTTATAATGATCCTTTCATCAATTATGAAGATTTAAAGTGGTCATGCTTCTTTCACGTAAATGAGATTTTAACTGCTTAACCACGAATGCTATTGCACGTAAGTAATTGACAATACAATTAATGATTGGCTCTTCATCAAAAAAAAAAAAAGATTCGAACCCTTACCTATGGTTTTAGATGATTTTTGACAATTTCAATTTCGTTGAAGTTTTAACCAATGAAAGCCTTCCCTTGAGTTAATTTTCAAATATAAGTGGCAAAGAGTATATATTGTCTATCTTGCATTCTCATTTGTTGACCATAAATACCTTCTTTGCTAGTCTCATCTTGGTGGTGCTGGAAAAAAACTTGTCGTTAAGGATGTCAAGTTAACTAGATTATTAGCAAAGTTAAAGAAGAATGTGAAGGTGTAATTCAAGGACTTATTGAAAAGCTAGATTGTTGTTTCCCAAAACATGAAGTAATGACAGCCTTGGGCGTGGCGTATTCACATTTATGGGCTACAAATCACTACTACTATTCATGGTTTTTTCAATTGGGTTTTCTAGTCAAAAAATATCCAAAAGTGACAAGTGTAAAAAAACCACCTTATCAATATGGACAAGTCATTTTAGCCATGTCCGGTGTGACTGGGCAGTCAAATTGGACCTTGTCATTTTGACTAGTAACATGACTGACGAAATGACTAACTATTTGACTAGTAGATAGTGGACCATTTGATTAAGTCAATTTTATACCTAAATTAAAATCAATTTTTGGATTATTATTTAAAAAATAATAGGTAGGTAGGTAGTAAATAAGTTTATGTAGCTTGAAAAAAAACACTAATTTACTTAACCTAACCTACATACCTAACCTAACCTACTTAACCTACCTAACCTCACTAAAGTACCTTAGTTTAACCCACCTACCCTAGCCTTCTAAACATGCACATAGGTTGTAAATATAAGAAATTGAACCCCAAACCTTCACAATGTAAACCAAGTGTTTACCAATGGCCTACACCATCAAAGGTGTTCGACTTTTATCAAGTTTTTTATTTCACATGTTTATTTCACATCATTTAACATAATGGCTAAACCTAGGTGACAATTAATGGTTAAATTCAATGATTTAAAACAGTGGTTAAACCAAATGGCTAAACCTAATGGTTAAACTCAACAATTTAAACTAATGGCTAAACTTAACAACTTAAACTAATGGCTAAAATTAATCGTTAAATTCATCGACTTAAATTAATGGTTAAACCTAGTGGCGAAATTCAACAACTTAAATTAATGACTAAAATTAGTGGCTAAATTCATTGACTTAAATTAATGGCTAAACCTAATGGCTAAATTCAACAACTTAAACTAATGGCTAAACATAATGGCTAAAATTTAATTAAATTTAATGATTAAAATTTAATGGCTAAACATAGTGGTTAAACCTACTTGATAAACTTAATGGTTAAATTTCATGGCTAAACATAGTGGTTAAACCTAATTGATAAACCTAATGGCTAAATTTCATGGCTAAACATAGTGGCCAAACTTCATCAATAAACCTAATGGCTAAACATATTTCATGGCTAAACTTTGTGGCAAAATCTAATGGATAAACATAATGACTGAACCTTGATTCATAATGTTTAAACTTAGGCTAAACATAAGTTAAACCTAATGGGTAACTTTAATGGTTAAACATTTTGGATAAACCTAGATTATACCTAATGGTTATACTTAATGGCTAAATTTAAGCTATACCTATTGGCAAAATTTAATGTTTCAACATAGGCTAAACCTAGTGCCAAATTTAATGGTTAAACATAATGATTAAATTGAATGGCTAAAACTTGGGTAAACCTAATGGCTACACCTAATGGTTAAAATTAGGTAGGTAAATGGGTGGATAGGGAAATAAATAATATGTTGGTAGGTGGGTAAATAAATAAGTAGGTTACATGAAAGTGAAAAATATAAGTAGGTATGTTGATAGGTAGGTGAAAAAGTATAGGTAGGTAGATATGTAAATAAAAGGTAGGTGGATGGGTAATAGGTAGGTAAATAATTAATTAAGTAAATAGGTGGATGAGTAGGTAGGAGGTAAATTCATAAAGTAATAAACCATGTTGTATTTGACTAAAGATCGTTGGCTATTTTGACTAAAAACCATTGGTCATTTTGATTAAATGTTTAATTTGATTAAAAATCATTGGTCATTTTGATTAAATGTTTAATTTGATTAAAAACCATTGGCCATTTTGACTAAGGTTATACAACTTGACTATGTGTATTTAATCAAATGAACCATTATAGTCAAGTTGATCAATCAACAAATACATGTGTCATTCAAACCCTTAACCTTTAATCAAAATGTGCATGTCCATTAATCAAAATGACAAGTTAGTCAATTTGAACCTCTTAAAAAACCATGAATTGTAATAGTGAAATTGAAAAAAAGAATTAAAAAAATTTCACATTCACCTATGTGTCAAAGGTCACATTTTGTGTATTTCACAAGTGTTTGGTGAAAGTAAAAAATAATCCTACCTTGCTTTCAAGTCAAACTTGTGATTTGTAGAGTTTTCTTTTCAAAATGACCATGAACACTACATAATGCAAAGGTAATTATGTGAAAAAAAAAACCAACTCAATATAGTCACAAGGTTCAATGGCAAAAAATTGTCGTATCCACCATCTTCAACCATAAGCTCTCAAAATACATTAAGTTGTCTGAAATTGCTACTATCCAAGTGTTTAATTCTATTGAAAATGAGTGACATTTAACATTGTCAATTTCATGAAGAATAGACTATGAAATAGGTTCAACATGCACTTGGATAATTGCACCAAATTTTACCATCTATGTTTTACTATGGAGAATTTTTTATATGAACAAGCCATTGCCAAATGGCATACCAAAGTTCAATATTGTGCGAATGCATAGGTAACAACATGCATGTTTTTAGTGGTTTGCAAAATGAAAATATAATGGTATATCAAATCTAAAAGGCATAATATTGATCTCCTTATTACTAATATAAAATTAGATTTTTGTTGCTTCCAATTTTGGAATTTTTGGCTTATGGCTGGTCAAGTTGTAATATCATGTAAAAATTGTCCATTTTGGCAACCTATAGGTCTAGCATTGCATCCAATTTTGGAGAATATTAAATCATTTGAAGTTACTAAATCATCATTAGAATTTTGGGTCATGGTGGTGCTTTTAAGGTTCGTGAAGATTTATGGGATACATGTTTGAGTTTGAATTATTTTTATTTTCAAACTTGGGAATATTTGTTTTCATCTAAGGAAGAATTGGATCAACTTTGCAATTATATTTTATCATGCAAACTCAAGGTTTTAAGTGTGTGATTCTTTTTCCAAATTCTAACCTCGAGGAGTTAGAAATTCGTGAATTTCCATTGTTATACATGGCATGGTGAATTAATAACTAGTATTTTGCCCATGACTACTTGGACCAAATGGTGGGAATAGGTTAGTTTGTTAGTTTGTTAATCCATATAAATCACATGATTTGATGTTTGATTTGAAACACAACCCCTAGTTAATACATAACTATTATGTATCTACTTCAAAGGTGAATCAAGCTTGTTGCATTTTTTCCCAATATGTCTATTTTTTTTTTTACAAGTGCTTTGAGTTTGTTCTCCAATCAAGTTTTGAGTGCATAACGGTTTTGAACTATAATGGATATCACCTTTTTAAAGGTTGGGGTTCAAATCCTCTTCAAAGCTCAAACTATTTAGGATTTAATTTCCAATTTTTTCTACTAGATTATTTCATGATCAATTTGCTATTGCTTAGATACAATTGTTTAGGGGTCAAAGCAAGATAAAATAGATGGAAAAGTAGATGTTTCCACTTCAACCTTGCACCACTCATATAAGTATCATAAAGCAACATCAAATTAGGTGAAAGTATGTGTCAAGTAGCATTAATTTGTTGTGTAAATTCTATAACAATCTAATTCTGAAAAAATTAAAATCAAATGAATTTAAGAAGTAAATAAAAAGTGCATTCAAGAAACTAATTGAAAAATATGTGTTTAAACCTACTTTCTAGGTTAAAAATTTAATGAAATTGATATGTAATAAGTAGGAAATGAATATCAACATATGTTTTAGTAAGTTATCAAAAAATATATATATTTCATTTTTGTAAAAACCTATTTGACACCCTATGTGAAACCAAAAGTCCACATGGAAAAGTAGACATCAAAAGCTACTTGTATTTTGAAAAACCTATTTTTACAATTTGAAATATGAATATTAATGCACATTAGTGTAAACATATATTTTTTAATCATTAAAATGAAAATATTCAATGTTTCACAATTCTATAATGGGTTTTGTTGTTATTTTTAATCTACTTGTTTCGTTTTGACAAGGTAATCAAGTTCATTTTATTTTGCTTACACCCTTAAATATAACATTTGCTTTGAAGTATCTCTTGTTTATGGTCTAAAATTTTGAATGACAACTTGTCATGTGTTTTTTGAAAGTAAGGAGAGGTTGAATCTATCTAAAAACATTATATGTATTAGGCATGATATGCTCCTCTTGTTGGAACTTAATGCCTTCATGTGTATTCCCTTTACAAATAATACAATTGCCAAATGTAATCCTTTTGCAAAAAGCCCTAGAAAAATCGTCTTTCTTAAGACCCAATAAAATGTTTAAAGTTATTGCTATTGTACTAGAAATGACCAACATGGAAAAAAATTATTGCAAGGCAAGGGTTGGGATAGTTCTACAATAGTTCATTTAAACATTATAAAACATAGTTCCACTACAATAATAAGTTGAAATACTATGATGTTAACTTAACAAACTTGAAAAAACAAACAATAAACGAACCAAACTTTTTTATTGCATTAGGAGCTAATAAACAATTGAAAATTTGACAAAATGTAAAAAATACAACTAACAAGGTATAATAAGCCTGGAGACAATGACAACTTCCATACCAAGTTCAAAACCCAAAAGAAAAACATAACCTCAAGTAAAACCAAATACAAATGTCTCCAAGCCTATTAGAATAGTCCTTTCCTATGAACTACCCTATTGCAGACTAGTTTTTAATTCATTGTTTTCACACACACACCATATAATAGCTTTCTTCTCCAAATTTCTCCATGCTTTAGGTAGCTAGCTCCCTTTACTACGATAAGTGGTGATTACCTTTAGCAAGATCTTACTTTCATTCCTCCTAGCCTTATATCCTTGGATTACCATAGTAGGTCTTCATAAAATTATTGAAAGGTAGGTATAGTTCACTTTACCTTATTAGGGTAAATTCTAATTTGCCCAATTGTTACAAACATAATTATTAGACATAAACATGGTAAAGTATGCTAGTTAGAAACACTCGGTGGATTTTTGAAAGTATACTTTAATATATTGAATCCATGAATGTTATATTTATATCAATGATCAACAATAAGAAGTTCATTGATTTCATTGCATAATATTGAAAACCACATTTTTTAATATGCATTTAAGTAATTTTTTCAGATGTAAGTATTGGAAACTACGTGTCACAATTCTTCAAACTAAAGTTACAAGTACATGAAAATAAAACATTGATTAGAATTATCATACTTTCAAGTTGATGAAGGCCTATTGTGTATGCATATGGTTACGACTTTTCATATTATAATCACATTCTATCAAAGTTTTAATGTAAAAATATTTTGGAAAATTTGAACAACCAACCAATTTATAACAAACTTTTCATCCATTTTTTATGTATAGAAATTCTTCAAACTTTATGTTCAACTTTGAATGTTAACGTTTATTAAAAAAAAAATTTATTAAACTTTCTTAAGACTATTTTTTGGAATAATGTATCATGCTTGAACCCTATAATAAGGTAACAATAACTATAATTTGCTTTTAACAAGCTCATAACCAAATGAATTTGCCTAGCAACAGTGCACATGTCACCAATGTGTCAATCACCTTTATCACCAATGTAACCACTTTACATACATGTGAAAATGAAAATAACCATCATAGCCATTTTAAAAGTTGAAAAATCACCAAATTAACTCAACTTCACATAAATGTTTGGCCATATATGCTAGGTGAAGGCTTAATTGTGTAGCCACAATAACAACTAGTTATATTTAAGAATAAAATGACTAATCATCATCTTGAATTATAACTAATGATTTGGGGAAACACATTAATAACATCTTGACATTGGGGTTCCAAAACGATTGAAGATTAAGCCATGAAAACCATTTGGTTATGATCGTTGTGACTTGCCTAATACTAACCCATGGACATTCTCATTATTTTCTCATTTTCTCATTTTAGTTGAATTGACTGCATAGCAACCTTTCTATGAATTATAATTGCCACATAAATTTATAAGTGTTAAAATGTCCAACTACATGGCAAGGAAATGTGTAATTTTTTAACAATTTGGGAAATCATTTTTTCAATCCTAAGTTGTAAAAAGAGAATTTTTAAAGTAAGTTTTTAATTTTTTAAACTACAATTTTTAATTTTTATCAAATTGTATGCGAACAAAGGGTTTTTTGTTTCCAATATGTGGCACAACAAAGCTATACATGGGGTAATTGAACACTAACCCATAAAGGCCTTGCCCATTGCAACATAAAACCTTACTTGCACAATAAAAAACATTATTCTTCCATGTTCATCATGGAAAAAAAATTGTAATTTTAGAAGGCCCAAAAAGGGGTTGGTTGGAAGTTCACCTTATCCCAAAAAAAAGGAATAATCATGGAAACAAAGGGCAACTCATTTGTCTTGACACCATCAAAATTCAAGTTAAAAAAACCATCAAATATAATAAGTTGAAAGCCATATATTCATTGCCAATTCCCATAATCCATGGCTCACAACTCATATGGGTGTAAGCATGATAAAGTGAACACCAAAATACCTATTTTTCATGTTGTTTGTATTGTGCATATAGCAATATGCATGTAGCATCAAAACGAGTGGAAGTAGCAAAAAAAATGCAAATGAATATTAAAAGTACATCAAAAGTATATTCATTTCAAAAGAGGTAAAATATGGGTTTGTGGGTTACTTTAAACACATAATACTCAATTTATTAATTTAGGCTACAATATCATTATATTTTTAATTTTGATTTTTTAAAAAATCTATTTTCTATTTGTTAGGACCTATTTCCAGCTTACATTACATGTACACATTGTATGATAGTATGTATTGCAAAAAATAGACTTCAAAACTACTTACATTTGAAACAAGTAGGTAAAAAACTTATTAAATAAATTGAAAGTTGAAATGTAATGCACAACCATAAAAAATTATATTGTCTTTGGTCATTCAAGGAAAACAACTCAATGTATAACAATTTCATGGTGGGTTTTGATGGTATTAAAAATCTACTTGTATTGCAAGTGGACAAGGTAAATTTGGTGTGCAATTTATCTCGCTTTGACCCAGACCTAAAATGAAGTCATAGATTCATAACAATGAACCACTAAGCAACAAAAATTTCATTCAAAAACTTGATAGATTTCTATAACAAGGTTAAGGAATCCATTGCATCAAAATTTTGGTGGGTCAACAAAAAGGTGAAGCAAGTTACAACATGTAAACTAAACATCAAACTTTCAACTTTCCAAGCATTCCAGTATTGAACCATATTGTAAAAAAAAAAGGTTCAAGCCCATGGAATCATGATTCATGATACAACAGAAAAATATGTAAAACTTGGGCAACCTTCAAACTCCATATTGAATTCCAATATCTTTCCAACTCTAAATTGTTGTTCCAAAAGGAAAATCTTGAAGGGTGAAAAACTTCTAGTTGAACATCCAAAATGATTAGCTTTAGATGTGTAATTAGTTTTGTAGTTTACTCTTCATGAAGGTCAGTGTAGAAAAACAATGTTCATCCTCCAATGAACCAATAATTAACACAACATTCAGTTCAATGAACTCAATGTACTCATGGAACTTTTCTACAAAAATCTATGATGAAAAAAGGGTTCTCCATAACTTCATAAGTGGGTTCATCTCAAAAGGTTTTTGCATTGCCAACTTTGAATTGTTCTTCGTGGTAATGACAAACAAAGATCTCTATAAGTCAAAAGAAGTGGTTTAAAATAGTTTTACAACCCACAACTCATGAAGCATTAGCTTCTAATTAGTTTGGTCGAGGCTAGGGCATCTTTGAAAATTGCCAAGTGAGTAATAAACCTTGCTTTAGGCTCTAGTTGTAGCCAATATTGTGGGTACATAATATTAAATGCATCCATCAACTTTTGGGCTAGGAATTAGCCTTGCAATTTTGTAATAATTTGACCAACAACTTTTTCACATTGTCTTTTCATAGATCTATCAAAGGCATATACAAGTCTTATAACAAAAACAAATGCCCCCATTTGATCTACAAATGTGGCCCAAATATGTTGCCTAGCAAATTTAAACATTAAATGGTCTATATATGTATTTAAATCAATAATCTAAAAAAAAATTATGCTCTCATAAGCACAATTGATCAAGGCTTGGAAATTCATAAACACATCACTTTAGAAAAAGAAATGGATGTCACAATACAAGTGATATTTACACACAAAACATGTCACACAATTGTTGAAATAAAATCACACAAAACATGTCACACAATTGTGCAAATTTGATCAAAGAATGCATTCCCTCCAACATTGGAACCTACCATTTGACCATTATTATGCCAATTATGGAAGCAATGCATTCTATAATTGCTACATCTATAATCCTACATAATAATCCAACATAATAAATGAGAGTCTTGACCAAAGGACAATATAGTTTTAAGAATCTTGTCGTTAATGTTGATCCTATTATCTAGCTTTTGTTTATAAAATTGGGTGTAGAAAGATCCAACATTTAATTTTACATGTATCCAAATGTCATCTAATTTAAGCATTGATGTCACTTTCTCCCTACCCACCTTTAGTTCTTTAATTTCTTCAAATGGTCATCAAGAGCTTGTGAAGAAAAACTTGGATTCTTGGGTTTGAATGACTCAAGTCCACTATCTACCATCAAATTTCAATCTAGTCTTCAACCAAAGCACAACCTTCATGAAGAGTCCAACATGTATTACTCCAACAAGTACATCTCCAACTTTTGCAACAATTGGATCAAATCCAACAATTATGATAATTGAAACAAATCTAATAATTGTCAATGTGGCAACTTCCACGTTGGGCTATCTAGGAATGATATTTCATCAAAGGCCAATACTCGAAATTGCATCTTGTAACTCATGGCAACCACCTTCCCACCATGCTCATTGTAAAAAACTATCAAGAATAATAGTAATCTTACTCTTCAACATATATTATGTTGTTTGAACTTTGATTTCAAAAGAAATCTTGTTGTTTGCATTCCACTATTGGATTAAGATTGTGTAAGTTAGAAGGTACCAAAGAGAACATTTGTTCATTTGAACTATCAAGTTGCCAAAATAATTGTTGTTCCAAATCTTGACACAACTTCTATCATACAAATCATGATGATAATCCAAATGCCTCCAATGTCAAAATTTTGTCTCCTACTTGGAACAATTCTTCAACTCTAAGTATGAATAAATATATAAAATGATTAGGAAAAATTGCATAATTAAATATCCAAACCTCTTCCATTCTAAATATTCCACTAGTCCTTCCAAATCTAGCAATAGAACCATTAAGCAAGGTAGGAGGTGAAAAATAAACCTTGATATTGTGTAGTTGCTCCCTATCCATTTGGTTTGTCCCATATTTTCACCCAAGCTTTCACTCTAAAAATAAATCCATTGTGTGTGACCTTAATAACTACATCTCCAACTTGTGCTTTAATGAAATCAAATCCTACTATGCTCACCACACCAAAACCCGATAAGTATAGAATCTATGTGTTCTAGTTTTGGTGAATTTAAGTTAATAGGATCATTGAATTTGCAATAGATTTGCTAACCATGGAGCAATTAAATAGTGGATTCTCTATAGCCATCCTCTTCCCCAAAATTGGACATGGCAACATAAACCTAGATCTCCTTTGATATACATATTTTAAATCCATAATCCAAACTTCTAATCCCAATTTTTTAGGGTGTTCCCATGGTACGGTGTACACAAAATCTTGTCACAATGTTGGAGTTTTGACTACACCCATAAGTTTGAAATGTTTTCCCCATAAGTTGGAAAAGATTTAGTGTTCCAAATGTGCATTTAGTGATAGTTCACATCTTAATCTACCATTATGTTATGGAATTGTTGCACATAAAATTGATACAATTGTCCTTTGGAGTACATTTTCAATTTATAAATGTTTACAACAATCTACAGATTCACACAAAAGGATTAAAAAATACTTCTTGCCAATAGAATTTTTCAATGAAATTTTGCACATACACCTATAACAGCATAAAAAACAATATTTTCAAATAATTCACGTAATTTGCTAGGGTATTCGGATGTTCACTGATATTGAAGCCTATATTGTTCATTAGTACATTTAAGGGTTATAAGGATCCATTTTTGTTGTTTTTTCTTTCTAGGGTCATCCTTCAAATTGATCTACATTTGGGCCCTATGATATTTTTGAACAAATGGTTTGAATAAATTAAGTTCCAAAAAACCAAACCTGGTTGTTACATTGTTGTACTTTGCATAATAACATATTTTATGTACTCATATGTCAACACAACAAATGTTGATCACTTAGTGCAAATACTTTAACCATTAATCAATGGACTAGATATATGGTTGATCTTCCAAATAAGGTTTATTTGTCAAAAAAAGAGTTTTCATAAAGACAATGGGACAAGTTTTGTTAGTGAGAAGGATGGGAAATTGATGCAAATGTGACAAGTCTATAGGGATATGAAGCTTGACTGCAAGCGAGATGAGTGTTGATTGGCCTTGGAAATAGTGACATTGCATTGTCTACCTTGCATAGTAATGTGAAATTGTTACAGGGTGGGATAAGGTGCAATTGTTGTGAGTTGTGACTTCAAGCGGGATGGGTGTTGGGGGGAAGATAAAATAGCAATGTGTCATCTCTCTCAAATTTTAGCAAGCTTTCGAAGTTTGCAACAACGTGTTCCATTTTTGAAGGCATGTTCATTAAACAAAAACTTTTGTTGTTGAAGAGTTTCTACAATCTATTGAAATTTCCATACTTTCAATGAATAGACTTCAAGGTCAACCAACGTTGTCATCTAGACCTAAATTATATTTGTCTATGTTCTATCTACTTCACGGGGAATAGCAAGGACTAACAAAGAAGGGCGGGGATAATTTGCCTTAGTTTATCTAGTAGATAAATAGAATCTAAGGTTGTTGCAACTGTTTGGCGATTGAAAAGAAAGAATGCAAAAGAAAGACAACGACAATTTAGAAAGAGGTCTATGGTTGTGGCCAAAGATGCACAAAACCTTGGGAACTCTAGCACTATAACAACAAATGAAAATATGATCTAATGTAGGATGAAGGTCTATGCTTTTGTGTATTAGATTGTTTCTTTCATAAATTTAAAGCTTTCCTTTTTCCTTTATGCAGCAACAAAATGATATTTATGGAAAAATTGATGGGGAATAATACTATTAGACCCCATTTTCCATAATACTACCTACCTCCCAATGAATCAAAGGCTCAAAATGCCCTTGTCCAATAATTGAAAATTGAAATTTAAGAAGTTAAAAATGTGCAATCCAAGGATAAACCACTAGTACAAAGGTTGGGTGTAGTTCATTAACCTAAATCACTATGGGATTTTAAAAGTGAAATAAATTCACTACAGTGATTTCACCTTGGTTAAAGTTATTTCATTTATAATATCATATGTAAATAGTATGTTTCAATACTAGTTAACATAATTAATTATTATAATTTATTGTGGTAAATAGGTTTATTTTTATGTTATTATTTTAAATACCCTATGTTACTTTATGATATACCCTATATTATTTTAGGCTACCTTAATCATTTTAACTTATAGTCCAAATTATTTTAAGTTATTATAAGTTATTATAAATTATCATACCCTAGATTATTATACATTATTATATTTTAAGGTATCCTAACTAACTTATTATAGGCTTTTTACTTTAAATTATTTTGAATTAAATTATTTAGGCTATACCTTAAATTATTTTATTTTAAATTAATATATGTTATTTCAAGTTATACTTTAGGTTATTCAAGGTCATTCTACTTTATGTTATTATAAATTATTTTATCATAAGTATAAAAATTTAAAATAATCTAAAATATAATATAATGACCTAAAATAAAATAACTTAAAATAACCAATAATAATCTATGAAAAAAATTTAGATAGCCTACAATAAAATAACTACCAATAACCTATGATAACTTAGATATCCAACAATAACTTATAATAAAATATGCACCAATATAATAGGCACCAATAGCCACTAATAACCATTAATAACCACCAATGAACTATGATAATTAACCTAAAATAACCATCAATATCCATTAATAGAATATCCACCAATAACCATTAATAAAATAATTCCATGAATAGCCATTAATGGCTTATGGCAATTTAACCTAAAACAACCAACAACCACCAATAGAATAACTAACAATGGTCACCCAATAACCACCAATAGAATAACTAACAATGGTCACCAAATAACCACCAATAGAATAACTAACAATGGTCACCAAATAACCACCAATAGAATAACTAACAATGGTCACCCAATAACCACTAATATAATAACTAATAATTGTCACCCAATAACCACCAATAAAATATATAGGCACAATAAAATAGCCACTAATAGTCACCAATAGAATAACAACAATAACCACCAAACCAATAGCCACAAATAACCTATGGTAATATAGCCTAGAATAACCAATAATAACATAAGGTGAAATAACGTTCAATAGCCAAAAATAACTAATAATAAATTTATATAACCAAAAATAACCTAAGATGAAATGGCTTATAATAACAAAAAATAATTTATAATAACCACAAATAACCTAAAATGAAATAGGCTACAATAGCCAAAAATAACTTAAAATAGTTGAAAATAGCCTAAATTGAAATAACGTAATATAGTAAAAAATGATTTAAAATAATCGAAAATCACCTAGGGTCAAATATTAAAAATAACCAAAAATAACTATAAATAGCCATAAATAGCCATAAATAATGTAGGGTGAAATAACTTAGAACAATGAAAAGTAACCATACATTAGCTGAAAGTAACCTAACATAGGTAGTATTATCATATTAGCAAAAAAATTATCCATTTATTAAATTTATTTTCAAATAACGATCATTGAAATTATATTAAATAATGATATTCAAAAAAAAATTGTTCAAATGATTTTACACTTTCAAAAGGAAATAAATGTAATTATGTGCATTATTGAAAAAATTAAAATTTAATCATTTTATAAAATCTCAATGAGATATGAAATTTCAAAGTTTATGTTTTTATAATGTCTAAAATGAAATATTTGATAAATAGAATGCAATGTAATACACTATCACAACAAGTGTGGCGGCTTGATGGTAGGGTGTTTGCTTCCATCTTAAAGGTCAAGGGATCAAACTTCACAAATGGTGTGTTTGTGGTTAACATTGGTAAGTTGACCGAATATTTTCCTATGTCATTCCTTAAAGTAGGTGCCTACTTAGGTTGATTATATGGCCTAATACCTAGGTTAAGTTTTAAACCTAGCATAAGTAAGGACACATGTTAATAATTCATAAGCTAAAAATCATGAAATTATAAATAATATTAAATATTACATTAAATATTAAATAATTTAAATATAATTGATTTCCATGTTATCTAGTTAATTAATTAACAAATGAAATGGCTTGGTAAATTTTTATTTCATTAGGTATTAGTGAACCAATTCACTGTCTGTAACAATTAGTCCTCATTCACTAGGGGGTTGACCAGTTTCACCATCATAAAAATGTCCAAATTCATTCAAAATCTAATGAAACTCAGAATGAACTAAGATGCATTTTGTGTAATGAACTAGCATATAAAAGTACATTGTTGAATGTTGTTATCAGTAAAAAGGTAGTTAGCATTAAAACATTAATTTGGGTCCTGAATACACACCCTTCCAACATTAATTATGTTGTGCAAAAAAGACAACATGTTCAATTGACTAACAATTCACAATGGGCACTTATTACTTAGAGGTAATAATCTGATGTTTTTGATACAACAAATGTATCAATTGTGTTGGATTAGTGGAGCAAGGAGACACAAGTTAATTTAAACAAATTTGATGTCACAAAGAAATTCATTGCGCCAAAGGTTTATGGAGAACATGCTACGCACCTACTACTAGAAACCCAAGTAACAACTTTCTCTTACAATTCTTGGACTCATTCTTGTTGATGTTTTAAAAAGTTTTCAAAATGAGTATATGGTGTTTTTTGTAGTCCAAATTTGGTCTTGTGAAATGAGGAACAAATGGTCAAATAAATTTTATCTTCTAGAATTCAACAAATTATGGAAATATTTGTAAAGGTTTTGCAATGAGATTATGTTTAATGTCATGGTTTGTTGAAGACTTATAGCATGTCAGTAACAATTGTCTAATTTTTTAAAGTTGGAAAACCACAATGGTGATAATCTTTGGAATATTAATAAGAATAGAAAGTTACCACAATAACATATCATTAATTCATTTATAGATTTTTATGATAGAATGAAAGAATATACAATGGGTCCAAGCATGATTTGAGGACCCCCTTTGAAACATAAGGACTCACGTCTAGGGCTCCCAAATTCACCTTTTTCTTCACTTTTCCCATGACCTATCTTACATTCTAGCCTTTTTTTTCATGTCAAATGAAATAATTTTGTTCCAAATTTCATGTAGGCCTTTAAGGTATTTTTTGTTTTCACTTATGAAAGTGAAAATAATAAAATTTATCCAATGTGGGCCATGTTCTATCAATGGCCCAAAATTCTCAAATTTTGACTTTTTGAAACTTTTGACATTATAATAGGGCATTTGCTTTTTGTCACATTCATACACTTTATACACATTAGCACATAAGGTGATTGTGGTAAAAATCTTGGGCCACAAAAAGTTGTTTAGACATTCCTTATGAATCCTTGAACTTTTTTTTTCTCATGAGACAAAATCTTAGATTTTTTTTTAGGACTTAGTACAAATCCTTAAACTTGTTCAAATTTGACATTTTATGCATGGAATAGTACTTTTATAATGTATCTATCTATGAATAAAATCAAACTTTCAATATGAATGTGTCATTAAGTTTCAACAATAGGTTTAAATGAGGGGGTTTAGTGAGTATAAAATGAAATAATCATTTTGGGTACCCCAACCATACTTTGACCCAAATCTTGTATATTTGTAATAGTTTGATGTAAGAGCCCAAGTTCCATAATATATGTACAAATAACTTGGTCTTTCAAACATCATAGCATGGACATGCTATAGTAAAGTTTCAAAAAGTTGAATGTTAATCTCATGATGTTGTGATGTGTATAGACTAAAATTCTAGTGTTCCAACATTTAATATAATTGAATCAGGGTTTTGAATGGGCTTCCCATAATATGAGTGTGGGTTTGATTTATGAATGATGTCACATTTGTAGGTATAAAGCAAAACTAAGTTGTAGGGCTTTGAAATTCCTATAGTTGATGGCACCCAAGTTGTGGTTAATCAACATTTGTTATTATTGAATAAAAATGTTTGTTTTCAATCATGTTCATGATTATTTTCTTAGTTAGGTTTCAAGAATTTTACTTTGCGATTGTTGAGAATGTCAATTCTAACTTAATACATATTGATTCCTTAATAAAAAAATGTTTTAATAATTTTTGGTGCACATCCAATTATGCATTGGCTTGGTAGCTTCAAAGTGAATTGTGTAATGGAGGAGTTTATTAGTTTGTAAATTCAATTTCATGATCTAAACTTCTAACTCCAATTTCTAGTTGCGGTTGTAATAAATGTGGTATCTATGTATGTAGCCATAGCATGCCAGAAATCTAGCAAAATGTGGTGTTCTAGCAAAGTCTTACACTAGGTATCAAGGTTTCAATAGGCTAGAAAAACATCTCATTGTTATTTTGTGGTATTAATGGGCTCAATGGAAACAATGTGGTTATTGACAAAGCTTCATGTCAATTTAGGTGGTTGATGGGTTTTTAATTGTTAGCCTTTTCAAGTTGTGAAAGCCAATTCAGCAAGAAAGAAAGAACTCAAAAGTTTTAGAGCTTATATGTGGAAGTTTTCCTTTAATCATTTGCAAATAATGGTTAGTGCAAGTTTGGGCACTAACTTGGAACTCTATTTCCATTCCTTTCTTTATGTATCTCTAGTAATTAACTTCAATGACATTCCTTAGAAATTCTAGATTTACATAACACTTCTTCATGAATTTCAGGATTTCATGGAAATGAATATTCTACACAAATTCATTTTCTTGGTTTACTAATCATCACTTTAGGTCTTCTTCATATGGATTTTGTAATGTTTATTTGTTGGAATATTTCATGAAAGAGGGGACCTTTTGCAATGTAAACATTTGAGATTTTAGAATATTTAATGATCTTTTGCAAATCTATGTAAGTTTTTACATAATTTGTTGTTTTTAGATAGTTGAAGGTTTAGCATGTGCATTTTATGTGTATACCTTAAGGACTTGTGACCAAATCTTAATAATATCTTATATATTTTTTGTACTTTGCCACATTTGTGGAAGGTGAAAGCACACTACAAGGGGGGCAAAAATGTTGTCACATTGTAATGTTTTCCAAGGGTGTCCATGTTTGAACTTCAACCATGGTAGTATTGGAGCATATTTTTTTAAACTTTTTGCATAATATGGTAGATTATAACACAAAGAATTCATTTGCAAAGAAAATTCCTTTTTCCAATTTATATTGTGCAATTCTAAAGCATATTTGTGGCAAGAAAATGTATGTCAATATGTATTAAAAACTGCAAATATATTAAAAAAATGATTGAAATGAATTTTAGTCTTTATGAAATTTGTAATATCTATTAAACATTGTGATCCCATATGATTGGAATAAGTTTGTGAACCATGTGAAAATTTTGATAATTATCATATCACAAATGGGTGTTTCTGGGGGCATGGTAAATTAACATTTTGACAAACTATCATTTTCAAATGGAAGATGACAAGATATGTGAGGTGGGTCATTTTTTCAATTTTCATTTCAAAGATTTTTTTGCTACTAATTCAAACCCAAACCTAGTGTAGTCCAAAATAGAAATAGGTTTTATTGTAGTGTATATACCATAAATATACTCCATATTCCTTGAATTTAAGCTTTTTTTAAAAAATTCAAATAATATTAGATATCATTAACTTTGTGAAAATCAAAATATCAAGCCCAAACACTAAAAGTGAAACCCAAAATTAAATGTTTTGCAAAAATATATTTTATATACATGTCATGAAAATGCCCAAAATGGCCCCCCCGTAATGTGCTTTCACCCTTGAATACAATGTGAACTTTAAAGAAATTGGATTACAATTATTGGTGATTATCACTTGTTTGTGAAGTACTATTTGTGTCATATGTACCTATGTACATACTTAAGGCTAGGTTGTTGCATAATCTAAAGTATAATGTGCACTTTAAATGTAATAGTGCATATTTAGTGTAGTTTGTCATTGATTTTGATGTAAATTATGTGTAAGGTTTGTCCATGTACATACTTATGGTTGGTTATCTTGTACACCTATAGGTATAATGTGAAATTCAAATACAACAATGTACAATTAGTGGTGCTTAAGAATACTTTTAAGGTATTATGTGTAATGTCTATACACATGTACATACTTTAGATAATGTGAAGGTGTAATGTGTATTTTTTTCATAGAATTCATATGTTTAATACATTTTATTCAGTGCATAACATACATGTATAATCCCATGGTTTACTTCATGTACTTTATGAATATTTTGTTGTATGTTTGTATAGTTTTTGGACATGTGCTAGTGCATAAACATTTATCTCTTTACAATTCTAATAACATAAACACAATTCCAATAGTGTAAACTATTTGTATTGACTGTGTGTATTGGAATGCAAACTACCTTCTATTTTTTATATTAAGCAACCCATTTAGAATACAACATCAAGCATGTAGCATTCTTGAGGTTGAAGTCATACTTTATCAAGCCTTTGAAGGACAAGAACATCTATTGTTGCAAATACCATGTTGGTTAGATATGTTGAGGGCTAGTTTGAATTATATGAGGGATCCAAAAGAAGGACTTCATGTCAAGCTTGGGTGTGAGTGTCCTTGTATTGTTTGTTTTTTACCTAGTTAGTAAAATGTAGACAATTGTTTAATTTAGGGTAAGGTTTACAAAGGTATTACACAATCGTGGCAAGAATGTGTATTTGAAAAATTAAAGTTTGAAGAATGGCATAAATGTGAATGCCTCATGAGTGAATGTGAAAGTTGTGGGGTCAACAAACTGCCACTTTGTCCTAATGAATTAGTTCTAGAAAACATTAATTACAGTGTGTCATGGAGATTCTTTGAGACAAGGATTGTTGGATAGGGAAAGGATGGGCAACCAAGGAATTGAATTAACAAAGTTTTCAAGGAGACCTTTAGTTTTCAAGGAGATCTACAAGTGACTTTTTGAAGTACTTGAAACCTAATCTACAAAAATTCATTAAACATGTAACTTTGTGCCTCGTTGGCATGATGCCTAGTGTAGTTTAGCCATGGGTGACCTACCAAAAAATGTCATCTTGTCCCACATAAATTTTATAGAAAATTATACTTTTCAAATAGAGAATGAAATCCAATCTATGCACTGGCATTCTTTTCAAGTTACAATTGTAGTCCACATTACATACAAAATTAATCCTACTTACATTGAGGATAATGGTCAAAACAAGGTGATAAAGGAATCACATTTCTATGTGAATGATGACAAGGAGCATGACACTTTTTTAATGTAACATCATATGTTGTTTCATTGGCAGTGGCTTTTTTATCAAGGGGTACAACCTCATGAACATTGGGTTCTTTCAAATGGTTGTGCAAGTCAATTCAAAGGTGCACATGCCATATTTTTTGTTGCAAGGTATCCCACACTCACAAATGGTTGCAAAATGAGGTGGCAATACTTTGGTACTAGTCATGGAAAAGGTATGCACATGTAACAACTTGTTTTAGTTGCACTTTTTTATATTTCCATAGTGTTCAATTATTCATTTTCATTAATTTATGATTCATGAAGCCTTTCAATGTGTATAGGGTGGTGAGTTTGATGTTGGGGACTTTGTAGTTGCTAGGATTTACTATCAAAAATGGGGGAAACGTTCTTGAAAGTATGTATTTTTAAATCATTCTAGCATGGCCTTTGTGCATTTAATTAAAGTTATCAAATTCCCCATGACCCCAAAAGATCATCGTGTTAAAGGATGACCTTGTTTATAAATTGTCATTAGAAAATGAAACCATGATTTGTTTTGCCCTAAGAGAACAAGATTAAGCAATGTACCATTTGTTACCGACATGTCCACTATGTGGAAAGTATGGCAGGTGACTTGCTTTTCAATAAAATGGCTGGTGCCCTTTTAGTGTCAGAACTATTCTATAATTCAAGGGAGTATTTGAGTGTCCTTTCTATTCACTATAATGCACTCCATATGCACACATTGTTTAACAATTATAGAATTTATATTTTGCTATAGGTTTTTATATTTGTGTAACATTCAAATCTTATTTTGTATAATTCCAGTACAACCTTGTTAGTGTGTGGTAACCATTGACATTTGATTGTAAACAATGCGAAGGATTCTACTTGCCATGGGTTTTGGCTAGCTACATAATATTGCATTCATCATGTAATGCGTATTCTTCTCATATGAAGTCAATTTTTCAATTTTCAGTCCAATAGAGGTTGTACCCATTTTAATGTTTGGTGGTATTCATTGGTTTAATCATGACCAATGTACAATGATGTTAACCTACATAGATTTCCCTTGCCCTAACTATTTTCGGGTTAGCTAGTAAAAGCTTATGTTGATGCATGGCACTTTTTCAAAGAATGGTTAGTATGGTGAAAGAGGCTGCAAGAAAATTTGGTTTTGAGTACATTAAATCTATTGGTATGAATTGTGTTTGATTTGTGATGTTTAATTTTTTTTGCAAGTATGGATGTCAATATCTTTTGTTGGATGTGGTTGGTGGAATGTGTTTGGTAACTTGTGGAGAAAATTTCTGGCCTTTATTGTCGTAACCCTAGCCTTGGGCTCACGACCAAGGCGACCAAGGCAAGGGCTTGCAAGGTTGCGGGCCAAAAGGGAAGCCTGAAAGTGAAGGAAGTGTGAGTGAATGAACCCTCACACTCCCAAAGGAGCTTCCACTTTGGGAGTTTGAGTCCCGATGGACTCCTGAATGTTCAAAGAGCGATTGCAAGGGTCAAAACGTAATGGCTTGAGGAGTTATTTATACGATTGAAAAGCTATTGAAACGTAGATGTCTAAAATGAGCTCGCATCACCCATTTGGACATCTAAAACACAAGTTATGGCCAAAAGAAGGGCCAGGAGTCAAATTGACAGTTTGATTCCCGACCACTAAAAGTCAAAAATCAACTTGATTTCCTTACATGCAGGTGGCATGTAACATACTGTTGGAAAGCTCTCGACAAAGGCTACAACTTTGTTATAGAACTCATTTCAATCGAAGGTTTGCACACTAAGTTACGGGGCCCCAAAGTTGCAGGAGTCCCAACTTTGGCAATTTCAAGACTCCCACTTGGGAGTCCCGGGATAAAAAACCATTTGGATGTGGGCCTCGTGGAGAAGCACATAGTATATTATAAGGGGGAAGGTGGTGACTTCCCCTAAGTTCGGGCCATGGTGAGTCTTGTGAGTCCGAGTTGCCCGTGGCTCGTCATAGCACCAAAAGTGCTCAAACTATGCACAAACCACCTTGTGTTGATTTTGTGCAGGTTCATGTGAGTAGTTGATGCTTGTCACTCTTCCTAGTCCCATTTTGGAGCTCTAGCACGCCCCTCTTCCCCTCAAAGTGCTACGAGCCAAGGAGCGTGCCCGACTCCTTGCTTTTCCGTTGTTTTCAATTTAGATTCACATTTGAGTCCATTAAGGAGTTTGGGGGTGCGTCATCTACATTGGTGTGTTGTGTGGTGTGTAGCATTAAAGTGAAAGAATATAAGGATGAACCTTAGTTTCCCTTTTCCAGCTTCCACAATATATATCTAGGGCACTGTTTCAAGCCTTGGAAGAGGTAGAGGCCCAACACTTACAAAATGCAAATCCTTGGATGGTATATGTTTCGTTATAATGGAAGCACCAAATGGTGTAGGGCATGCATTCAAAATGTTATTCTTGCCTAAATGATGATGCATTGTGGGGTTAGAGCTTGGTTTTTATAAAAAATCACTAGTTCATGAATGTTTGTAATATGCCATTTAATCTTGTAATTGGAAATTTCAAAAGAATTTAGGGAATAGCCTACAATGATTGTGTACTCAAAGTAACTTGTAAATTAATAGTGTTACTTTAAAGTCTATAAATTACAGGGAATGACATAGATTGAAGTTAAATCAAAATTTTAGAAAAACGGGTGATAATATAATAAGGCTCAAAGTCTACAAAAAAGGGTTTCCAAAAAATAGATTTTAAGTATCAGTATTTTGGGTTATAATTATCAAAAACCTAGACATCTCACCCATCAATGTTGTATAAACACTAGACACAACAATAGACCAATAATTTAGTGAAGTTTTTTTTCCACTAGTTATAAATCAATTATATATCGATTTGTCGAATTCAAACCATGTTACTATCAATCATTGGTCTTGAATTGAAATGAATGCATTTGTATTGTCTAAAGGTGTTGGGTGAGAGTTTTCTTGAATTGAAAATTTTTAACAATATGTTGGGTGACACACCCCCAAGCTCCTTAATGGACTCAAATGTGAGTCCAAAATGAAAACAATAGAAATGTAAGGAGTCGGGGCATACTCTGACGCGCTCCCAAGTCACGGGGTGAAACCCACTTGAGGGTTTCACAAAGTCAAATTGCGGAAAGTTGAACTTGGTAGCACGCTCTCGACTTCCAACTTTAGAAAGGGGTAGAGGGTCAAGTTGGGAGCCCCGGGATTAGACTAGGAAGAGGGACTAGATTAGCTCGTGTGAATCTGCATCCAAAAACCAACCAAATCGGGTTAGTTTAGCATTCGGGACACCCTTTGGTGTTGGGAC
>Ga0116227_10006965_pt1 | contig 22493 bp, 12 predicted proteins | sample S1TSphgellanicum_FD_89693 | JGI IMG/M metagenome (GOLD analysis project Ga0116227, IMG submission 89693) | Host-associated microbial communities from peat moss isolated from Minnesota, USA - S1T2_Fb - Sphagnum magellanicum MG | ecosystem: Host-associated > Plants > Peat moss > Unclassified...
CTGTTGCGGTTTCGAAATTCGTCCTCTCTGCGACAGTGCCATGATGCGTACTGCTTCCGATGCGACGTTTTGAGTTTTTCCTAGTCCATACTTCTTCCGCGGTTTAGTGCTTTTGAGTCATGCCCCGCTATTACTTTGGAGAAGAAATACTGAAATGCACTACTGCTGCTTGTCGTTAAGAATCGTAGAGTGCTCATGATAGTAGGAGGATTTGCAGCGTTCTTGCCGTGTGAGTTTCGACACATGATAGAAGAGAAGTATTCCAGTCTCTTATCTGGTCTGGGAATTCTTCGGTATCGTACGCAGTCTTGTGGATTTCTAGCGTAGGGAAGCTGGAGTAGTGGAACTGCGGAGTCATAATGGTGGTGTTCAGCAACCATCAGAAGCGCCGGGCTGTCGGATTGCTGTTGCTTGGAGGAGGGGCTATCGTGGTAGGTGGCAGGCTGCTGCAGCTGCAGATCCGGACATACCAGAAGGAACAGAATGCGCTCTGTGAGATGTATCTTACTAAGGCAGCTTCAAAACAACCGATTTCCCGGAAGCCTAAGGTTCGTAATATACGATGTGACTGGTTTGCCAGGATATCGGTTGAGAAAATTCAATTCTGAGAGACTTTCAGTTAGACGATTCTTTTGGCTCTTGATTCCTTGAACCGATGAAGGTACTGCACAGCTGATCCTTGTACTAAGATGCATTGCTCGGTGTTTCCATGTATGTGCTCCACCTGCAGGTGGCGGTAAATGCGCGGTTTGCTGGGCGCCTTGGAGAGATTTTGCAAATATGTGTGCCATCTGTGTTTTCAAAGGAGGCTCTATTCATTCTTGTGCAGTCATGCCTGTTGGTCAACCGCACCTTGCTCACAGGTTTTGATTCTTCCTTATCTGAACAGCATTCGCTGCATCTAAGGATTCCGGCAATTCGCTTTCCTTTGGTATGTGAAGAGATTTGTCGGCAAACCTAGCACAATTGATCTTAACCCCAGCTTTGATCTTGAATCTCTTGTCCTTGTTGACATCTGGCTGAAAACCTGTAACCCAAGCTGAATAACTGTAGCTGCTGTTCTCCTCTCTGCAGATCGAATTTCTGTTCTTGAAGGTATATCAGCCGAGGCAGTCATCACCAAGGTGAGAAGCCTGCAATTTATCATACATGATTTCAGGCATCTGCCCATTAACAATTACTGGCTTCAAGAAGAACTGGGTGAACATGACTTTTCAACAATGTGCAAATCTAGCTGATCTGTGGGATACAAAAGCCAGAGTTTTGCCAATCTGAGATTAGGTTGATTGTAGTAGACTCTGCTGGAAATGCTGAGCTTTTGTGACAAATTAGGTCAACTTCTGAGCAAAGTGGAAGAACCATGTGTTGTTGTTGTTGTGCAGGACTGGGCAATGTTCATGGTTAATTTGGTGTCTTTTGCATGGACAGCAGCTCCAGCAGCATTAGTCAACAGTGGTTTGAAGTATATGCAGGTCAGGAATATTTGAACTTCAACAAGAGCTGACAAGAAGTCTGTTGGTCCTTTTTTTTTTTTTCCTGTTCCCTCCTTTGTTTCATATTTGGAGTCCACATTGAGTAGTTCCTCAAAGTTTTCCAATTGTTCAGGTGCACAGAATCCTCAACTGAGAGTGTTTTGTTTGTGGCAGATGATTATTAGTCTGTCTTTTCAACAGAGGTTAACAGAGAATTTGCACAAGCTTTACTTATCAAACAAAGTATATTATGTGGCATCCACTCTGCAGGGCCTCTCAAATGCAGACCAGGTAGCAATCTTCCTCAGGCCTGGCACTAATTTTGAGAACAAATCACTTGGAAATTACTAGGTGGTGGCTACTGGAATTTCATTGATGTTTGATCTGTGCACTTTACTGGATGCAAATCCAAAATGACCAATCAACATGTTTTACTTCCAGCTGCATCTTCTGGTTTTTCCAGTCGAAATCCAGCTCAGGATACTCATGTGTCTTGTTCCATAATTTTACAGCGCATAACCGAGGATGTAGAGAAGTTCTCCTCTGCAGTCAGTGAGCTCTTTTCTTACACATTCAAGCCTGTGCTGGACATCATACTCTTCACACGCTCTCTCTCAAAAACCATAGGGTAATATCATTTATATACCATACATTTGGATGAGGTCTCTATCTTGCTGCCTTCCTTGCAGAATTTTCATATGGACCCACAATAATGACAATGTATTATGTGGTTCTAAACGTCTCCCTTCCTTTTGATTCAAGTGTGAGAGCAATAGTGCCTTCTTAGGTCTATTCTAGAATTGTTAAGGGCAATGAGCATCTTCTGACCTTTTTCTTGTATTGCGGCCCTACAGGTACAAGGGGCAGTTCTTACTGTATGGTTATTTTTTACTCACTTCATCATTGTTACGCTCCATCAGTCCTCCACTTGCTCTTATGACTGCACAGGAGGCAGCTCTCTCTGGAAACTTCAGAAATGCACATCAAAGGTAGGCCTACATGTTTGTGCATCTCATCATGGATACACACAATGTGGATGCAGATTCTGAGGATTCATGTCTGCATGGGCACCACCCACCAAATGAGCATTTCTGTGCAGATCTCCACACAAAGGAATAATTCTACTCTGAATTGCTTGGATCAGGATTGTCTCACATGCTGAGGAGATAGCTTTCAATGATCCACCAGGGGGAGATACAGAGCAGATGATTTTGAACAATTATCTGAATCGTTACATCTGTCACTCCCGTCTGTCAGCTTTTCAAAAGTTTGTGCAGCAGGTATCTTGTTGTATGTATCTTGTGCTTCAGCTCTTGCATTTGAGTGTCCTTTTTCCTGAATTTGGTTCAGTTCTTGAAGGCTGGCAAATCAGATGGCAGGGTGAGCCTGGTTTGTGGAATATCCATGAGATACAGAACATGAGAATAGGTCATTAACAAACAAATCCAAGCCACTCTATGGATGTTCTGTTTATATGGTCAGCTGTATGGCTCAATTTTGGAGGATGAGTAAACATGATTGGATTCCAGAAAGGGTCAATGATTAAGCTAATAAATCTTGTGTGGACTAAGTTATCCATTTCCTGTCTTTAGGTGGCTGATGGGTACTTGATCAAGTATGCAGCTTCCATTGTGGGCATCTGTGTGTATGCTGCACCAATTTACTATAGCAGACAGGTCTGTTCAATTTACACTTGCACCATTGTTTTACATTATCTGCTCAGTAGCTGAACCTGTTCAGACTGAAGTCTTGTCAGTGCCAACCTTGTACTGTTCACTTAATTTGCTTGAAAAATTGAAAAAAATTGTCTTTTTTTGTGATTACAGAGAGCTGATACTAAAGCATTGACTGGAGATTACATTCGGTCCATGCGTCTCCTAATGGTAAAGCCTTGTGAACTGAATTTCACATTTTTCCAGTCTAGCATGATTCCATCCATTCGCCTTGGAACTAGGGAAGACTGTTAAACCACCCCGTTCATGTTGGTGGTGAAAACACAGTACATTTTGGGCATAGTGGATCAACTGCCAGAGTGTTCAACCACCCTGTCCATGTTGCTGGTGAAAATTTCACCAGGCACTTTTTTGGCAGAGTGGGTCAATGTCTTTGTCAATAATAAGTGACTGATGAAAGTGTGATCATGGTGGGTGAACACAGAACACATCAACCGCAATTGGGCAGCTGATATTGGTTTACAAAAGAGTGACAGCCCTTGCAGGATTTACATCGCGTGTCTCAGAACTCCTAGAATCTGTATGCATTCACATATCTTCCTTTCTTCTCTCTATTGCTTAAAATGTCTTCAAGAAGTAGTCATGCTTTCACTACCTGAGGCCTGGAGTCTTCTAAAAATCATGGCTTTGATAAGACTGTGAGCCCTTGTGACCAAAAAGTTGACGGCACTAAATGAGCAGGTCAGACAACTGAGCACCGAGGAAGGCCGCACACAACGAGCCAGCCCACTACAGAAGATGCTGGAAGGGATTGATTCTAATAAGGCTATAAATTATGATCCTCCATGTCTTACCTTCAGTGACTCAATTGAGTACGTTTTCAGAACCATTGCATCTGGAGGAGGTAGCAGTGCACAGTTTGCAAGACATTCAGCCTGAGATAAATGTATCACCTTCATACAGCAAAGGACATTTCTTGCAAATTTTCACTCTACCATTTGCATTGCATGGAGCCATCAGAAACTATCTTAACTCAACCTGTGGATGTAACATATCTCAGTTGGTCATGGAGGATACCACCTTGGATCTTGGTTTGGCTAGTTCTGGATTTCAGTTCCAAATATTGGCTCAGACATGATGTAGCTTGAGACTATTGTGCATGTTTATCTAGCTTCTTTGCACTATGTTCAACTGGAATCCTATAAAGTAGCTCAGCATGTGCAGCTTTGCTTCATGATGGCACATTCCTGTCTGGCATGCAGATTCAAGCATGTCACTCTCTATTCGCCAGATGGGTCTTTGCTGGTCCGAGATTTGAGCTTTCAGGTGCCGAGGGGAGGATCTGTCATCATTATGGGTCCCAATGGCAGGTACTCATAGCTCAATTTATTAGGACTTTTCCTGTCCCTGTGATCAGTTTGTGCATGTTATGATTTGTCCTGTGGAAGTAGTCATATCTTCCATGTTGCTGGTTCTTTTTCAAGGTTTCTATCACTTGCCTTGTCTGAACATTTTGGTAGGTCTGCTCTGGATGGGTGACCATTATTGGCATTTTCTTTTGATGCTTCTCTAATCTAGAGTTGCTGTGTCTCTGTGATGTAGTGGCAAGTCATCATTGTTTAGGGTTCTTGCTGAGCTCTGGCCTCTTCAGAGTGGTACCATTGCTCGACCACAACATGGAGAGATTTTCTACCTTTCTCAGGTACAGAGTCCTAGATGTTATGTTAGCAAGACCATAATTGTTTTACTAATGTAGCTGCCCTGGTTTAAAGCAGTGCATACCAAGAAAGGTTATCACTCTTTCCTAAATGCTTACGTGAGTGAAATGTATTCTGAATTTAGGTTTCAGTCTTGTATTCCCAATAGTGTAGTCATGAGCCCACCCTTGCTCATGGTGTCCAAATCTAGCTGACATGAAATCTTGCTAGGGAACTGATGCAAAGATGGATGTGACAGAATCCTTACATTGTGCAAGGCACACTAAGAGATCAGGTGCGTTACCCATCACCCCCATTGGCAGTTTCAGCTGCTGCCAGTGGCAAGTGGTGGTCAAGTTCAGCAAATTTAAGCTCTCTTAAAAGCATGAAGCACCCTGATGATGTGGCTGTGATAGAAGCATTGCAAGCAACAGAGATTGATTATCTTGTGGAGCGTGGAGATGGCCTAGACCAACTGCAGGTGCCTTACTAAACATCATTATGCACTATTTCAGACTTTCTTTTTCTTCCAGGCATCATGTTGTGTTGTGGAGATGGTGGGTGCTATTGAACTGCTCATTTGCAACAAATGAATTTGAAAAGTCCAGTTGATGAAGTTCTCTTACATTTAAACCAAGAGTCTTCTCAAATAATGGATCTGGAAATGCTCCAGAACTGGGAGGAGACTTTGTCTGGGGGTGAAAAGCAGCGGATTGCAGTTGCCCGTGTCCTTTACCACAACCCCAGGTAAATATCACACTCCTTACTTCCTCTAAGTACCACAGATTTCAGAGTGCTTCAAAAATACCTAATGCATAAACATTTGGTTTAAATATGAAAAAGCTCTAGTTCATTGCACCTAGTTCTATTGTCCTGAATGTTGCATGCAGAAACTCACAAGGATCTTCCACTAAGTTCAGCTATTCCATGTCTTACTGAAACAGGACAATGCATTCTTGATCTGCTTCCTGATCCCATTCTATCCTCTTTGTGCTGACAAGTATCCTTTGATGGCAGATATGCTGTGCTAGATGAATGCACATCAGCAGTGAGTGCTGATGGTGAAGAGAATCTGTATAGAAGATTGCAAAAGAGTGGCATCACCTTGCTATCCATCGCCCACCGTCCAGCATTGAAGAAGTAATTGTCCTTTCATTGACTCCTCTTTTCCTGCTTCCTTTGATCTCTTGTTCTTGGAAATGCATACTTTACATCTTAAGTCCTGAATGGGTGATATGCTTGAGGTTGGAGATTCCAGTTCAATATACATGAACACATCTAGTTTGTTACAGACCTCTATTTGTGACTGTTTCCTTCGCTCTCTTTGGCATCATCGTTATGTGTCTTGATGCAGATATCATTCTGCTATTCTGTACTTGGATGGAAGTCAGGGAGGCTCTGGGTGGAGGTATGAGAAGTTGGCCACAGACACCACAAACCCTCAGTGAATGTTTTGGAGTCTTAAATCACTCACTTTGCAAATGCTCGCTAGTATCAGAAACTTTTTCCCAGCAAGGTTGGCATGTAGTCAGGACAGCAGCCAGATTCCTCAAGTCCTAATTGTACATTCCTTGCATGGCTGAATCTTTTTGATCTGTGCCAAGAAAGCAAAGGAAAGACTTCAATAGACATGATGAGTTTGCCCCAAGGTGTCTTTAGAAGTCCAATAATTGAAGCTTCACATCTGCCACTTTTGTTTAGATTTTCTCTGCCAGCCATGGTTAATTTAGTCTCAATTGTACAGCATAAAATAGGTGCTCATCAGGCTCTCACCCACAGTGGATCAGGTTCATTTTCAAGATAACTTTTTCATTTCCAACTTTTTTATTCAATAATTTGGACAGGATTTTTTTTCTTTTTCAAAAAGTGAATCTAAAAGGCTTCAGAGAACATTAGCATGTTGATGGTAGTCTGGAGTAATAGAGGAAACCATTTTGGAGTTGTAAAGAAAGCAGGGATGCAAATGTGGTTGTCATCACTGGTGTAAAGATGTGCCTGGAACTACTACCATCAATCTTGATGATTAAGGTCAAGGTTTCAGGTATGGTCAGTCATGCTTGGGTTTTTTTTCTTTTGGATGATAACTCTATCTTACAGTTCAAAGAGGAAACTAAAAATTTGCCAAGACTGATAATCTTCACTATGGGTTGTGATTGTTGACATTGATCACATGTTCTGAATCGTTTGAAGATAAAATTGCTACTATGAACATTCTTATTGTGTTTTGCTTGTGTTTCGCTGGAATTGATATAATAGTTACCTTCAATTTACTTCGGCAGGTCTGTATGTGTTAATTGTTGGCCCATGACACGAGTGTCAGAGTTTGTGATCACTGGAAGGGTGGTGGTCCACAGTGATGTGTTTTCTTTAAGGAGAGAAAAATGGTGTCTGGATAGACAAAAGGCTGGAAAACTGTTAAATGTTCTGTTGACATAGGTAGGACCCAAAGAGTGATTGATTATTTCCTCCAATGTGTCCTTATATCTGGGGAGGGGAATCAACATATGGAGTGTCAACAAGAGGCTGCACATTTTGAACCCTTTCTATGGTTATAGTATGAGTGTAGAAAATATATACACAAACATAGACAATCCTAGGAATAGGCTTGAGCTTAGGTGTGAAGAAAACTTTACCTAGTATGTGAACAATAGGCTTCTTAGAAATTGTGGTTTGAGTTGTTTCTCTGAGCTATCTTGAGTGAACTAAGAGTTGATTGTTGCAAAGGCTTTTTCGTTGGTAGGGTAAAGCCCCAGGCCACAGGCTTTACCAAGTGTGAAGAAGACCTGGGTAACACGCCCTCCAATTCTCTGCTAAACAAATCAGATCAGGTCTTCACATTTATGAGAAATCCAAAATATGAATTAAGAGTGGTGTTGTTTTCAATCCATGCAAGAATAGGGTTGTGTGCAGGCTAGAAGAGACAACCTTTCAGGCCAATGAGATTGTTGGAATTAGAGGCAAAGAACTCATTTTAGTGGCAGCCCTGGCCACCATTGCAAAGCTTTGCGCCAAGTTGTTGCAAAGCATTTTTTCAAATGGGTGTTGTGCAGGCCCCAATTTTTGTCAGAGTCTGGTGAAAGTAATTATATGGTCGGATCACAAAGAATCTCAAATATCAGCCTCAAATCCAACTTTTATTCCTCAACTCAAAAACTTGGAGAAGAGCGAATGTGAATCAATTACAAGCAACACTATTGCAGCCAGAGGGAACCAGCACCCACCAGTGCACCAATGTGGATGGATGGTGCACTCATGGGTGCACCTTTTTCGTCTCTCCCTGTCCCTGGGCTAACCAAGGTGGCAAACTCAAGTTGACCTTTTTTTTCCCCTTTCCGCAGCCCAGGTTGGTTTTTTTTGGGGAACCTTTTTTTTTCCCTCACCCCCATGCTCGCCCAGGTCTCACCTACCTACCTACCTACCTTTAGACTACTGCCTATGCACCCTGGCCTCCTCCCTCCCCCACCTACCTACCTACATTCCCACCTACCCACCCATCTACTTACCTTCCCATCAACCTATCTATCTATGTACCTATGAACTAAATCTCCACCAAGGCAATGACAATGCAAGTCAATGAAGGTATTGCAATATACCAAGTAGGTTGCTTCGTTCTCCTTCTTACTTACCTCCCTCCTACACCATGTAACTTTATGACTATGGAAAACAATGTTACAATGACCCAACTAAAGGTATTGCAACTAAACTAGATTTCTTTTATGTAGCCCTATAAAACTCAACAATTAATTCACATATGAAGTTTGATATCTTTACTCAAGCCACATCAATCCACAGATGTAAACTCTTCTTGCAATACCCTTATTGAACTTCATCACAATTACTAGATTTCAAACTTGTGTCATACCCTTAGCACAACTTGCAATTAATTAATCATCACATTGTCGTCATAAGGGTAATGCACACCCACTAGATGATTTTATTGAAATGCAATTTTGTAAGGGCAAAGGGAAAATATCATATTACACCTTTCTTTTTTTTTCAATACCATCGTCAAACAAATGCATGAACAAAACAAATTTACTATAATGCAATACCTTCAATCCTATTAAACTACTTTAATCTCATCTAATTGAACAATGCAATACCCCAAGAACACATTGGAAATAACATATCCAACCTAATGCCCATATGCATTACCCTCATCAAGGTAAATGCAAATGCACTAGATCATTTTATTGTTTTGTAATAAACAAGTAAGCCTAGTTGTAACTATTTTATCTCATTTATTTCATCCGTGCAATACCCTATGGACACATTGAAAATATAATATCCAACCCAATTCACACATGCATTACCCTCATCAAAGTAATGCAAATGCAATGGATTATTTTGTTGTTATTCAATATTCATGCCCAAAATAATATATTTCATTTCATTTCATTCAAAAGAACAATTACCAGATTATTTTGCTCTTATGAAATACCTTCATGCCTAGGTTATATTTCATATCATCTAATTGAACAATGCAATACCCTATAGACACATTGACAATATCATATCCAACCAATTCACACATGCATTATTTTCATTAAGGTGATGCAATACCCCAAGGACAAAATACAAATATCATGTCCAACCATATTCACATCTACATTACCCTCATTAAGGTAATGCATATCCTTGGATCATTTTGGTGTTTCACAATACCCTTAAGCCAATTGAAATTATTTCATTTTATCTATTTCAACAATGCAATACCCTAAAGACATATTGGAAATAACTCATGTTGACCTTATATGCAAGACCTTAATATGGGTGTTGACTAATATTTAATCGTGGCCTCACATAATACTAAGGTAAAAAAATCTAATTCAATTGCAATACCCTTATTTGGTTTACCCTATTCCTATTGGGGTTATACATTACCATATTGGGTGTATTAAGGTTAAGTTTAGGGTTTAGGGTATTGCATGGACCAAAAAACGATCAAAGCCAATGCAATATCATTATGGGTATATTAACTTTAAGGATAGGGTTGATGGAATGAATATGTTTTGTCTTGTCTTAAAGGTATTGCATAACAAAAATGTAAATGCAATACCGTCATCATCATGCATATATAAACTATCTCAAAATTTTAACTATGAAATAGGGGATTATTTTTACACAAAGGTATTGCACAAAATCATGCCTTTAGGCTTTAATGCAACTTCCACAAATGTTTAGACTACAATTGCAATATCCTCATGTATTAGCAATACATCCAATCAATTTTTTGTTCAATGCAAGATGCACATACATCTTAATAACCTTGTTTATGTATAGATAAAATTCAATTTTTTTGTAAATAGATAACTTTACATACATTCATTTCCAATGCCAATGGGTTATATCCATGGAGGTTAAATTAATCTACAAAAATGTGGCATAGAAAATTCATGGATGCCATACACATGGTACAAAATGTGTATTAGTCCAAAAATGCAATGTCAAGCTAATTACTCTCACCCTCACTTTCACTAGAACTTTCACTAATAGATTTCAATGATAATCTATTTGCACTCTTATAATGTGCCACTGCATTTTGTGCAAATTGAGCATATTATCAAGTGTATAATTGCCAGTTTTCCAAAATTATCTTCACCAAATCAACTAGAAGGCCTCCTTGGTGGTACCTCGAATCCTAAAGTGGACATACACACAAACCAATGAGTATAATTTTGGAAACACATGTTTGAAGCACAATGCAAATTCTTGAAGTGAAAATTAAATGTAATGGAACTTACCAGCCATGAATCATCTCCAATTCATGATGATTCACAAGTCAAAAGATCCCCTTTTTATGCTCCTTTTTGGATGAAAATATTGTCCAATTTTGGTTATCCCAAACATCTCTAAGGCCCTTTACATAAGAGGCCTTACTAGCCCAAATTAAATCAGCAAGATTCTCATCCCTCTTTAATTTGGTCATTACATGGGGAGGATACCCCACACCCCATGTTTGAATGCCTAATAAAGTGAGCAACTTGAAAAAAAAAGATTTTACCAATGTGGGCATGGATGTCGATTTTATTCATAGTCCATCATTCCACAAGTGATCCCACTTGCATGTGGCATGGGTCTTCGCATGTGGCATGGGTTTTTGTTCAAGCAATTGCCCAACACACAGAGGAGGGGTTTACCTTTTCCCACACACACACAAAACAGAAACAAAAAGAGCAATTAAAATTACAAACCCCAAAAATAGTATTGAAAAAACCAAAAGAAGGGAAAAAAGAACACCAACAAGAAAAAATAGAAATAAATAAGATTTTCAAAAATTATAGATAAATAATAATATAAATAATATAAATAAATAAAAACAAGAAAAAAAAACCAGGAAAAAAAATTCAAACCCCCAAAAAATTATTTTGAAAAGATTTCAAATAACAAGAGAAAAAAATTAAACCAAAAATAAAACAAGAAATATAGAACCAAAATTTTCAAGAAGTATAGAAAGCAAAAAATAAAAAATAAAAACCAAGAAAAAAAGTGGAAAAAATCCCCAAAAAATCCAGAAAATATATTTTTTAAAACTCCAAAAAAACCCCCCAACGAAAACAAACAAGATAGAATTTTTTTTAATTACATAAAATTAAAACGAAAAAAAAAAAGATAAATAAAACCAGAAATATTAAAATCAGAATTTTTTAAAAGTACATAAATAAAAATAAGAAAAAACTAAAATAAGAAAAAAGAAAAAAAAAAGGAGAAACAATCCAAGAAAACCAAGAAAACAGAAATTTTAAAACCCCAAAAAACCAATATTAAGAAACCCAACAAAAAAAAATGGAAAAAAATAGATACAAAAAATGAACAAGATATAAATAAAATTTTAGATACATAAAATAAAATATGAATATAAAACTAGAATTTTAAAATTATTGATAATAAAATAGGAACATTAGGAAAAATAAAGAAAAAAAATTCAAAAAAATTGAGTTGCTAGGAAAAAAAGGTATTAAAAACCAACAAAAAAAACAAGAAAAAAATTGAAAGCAAAAAAGAAATAGGAGAGATAAATAAAGGAAAAATTAAATAAAAACAGAAATAAGAAAATCTTGGTGAAGGCAACAAACCTTTATTGTAATCGAAAGCTCATGGCAATGGCAACAAACCTTTACTACCATTGTTGGTTTGCAAGGGCTAGACTGCAAGAGACTCACCTCTTTTAGTTGCTCCTCATGTTGCTCTTTCTCTTTATCTCTCTCCTCCCTTTTTTGATGCTCATGTCCTCCTTTTCCACAGCACAACACACACACAACTCAACACACACAAACACAAAAACAAAAGAAAAAAAGAAAAAACAAAACCAAAAGAAGAATAAAGAAATCACAAAAACCTAAATTAAAAACACAAGATTAAAAGAAAAAAGGTCTAAATCCTCATTGTTATATGATTGTAAAGTTTGTAATAATAGTATTTTTGGAAGCTCATATAATAAATATCTTGCATATAGATCTTTTGTAATGGAAAATTCCATTTATTTGATGTTTTGAACTTGACGTGATAAGCTTGTTTTAGGATTTTGTCAATTAGGTGTATTCAAACTAGTTGGAGTCAATTTATTGTAAGCAAACACAACAAACTATGGCTAGATTTAATGAAATGGATAAAATGAGTTTTTCTACAAACAAACTAGTTGCAAGGCAAGCACTTATGTACATTCTTTATTTGGAAGGAATTCATAAATTTTTGTTGGAGAAAGTAAAAAGGGTACATAGATGGAGATTGAGCTTCAAGAAGCATTGGAATCATCCACCACCCCTATGTTGGAATGTTATTACAAATTTTTTCAACAAATTGATGAAAGAAAATGGAGCAATTAAAGTGTTTGAACTTGTTTTTAGACTTGCTCCAAAAGTGTTAAGTGAACCAAGAATCCTAAAATCACAATATACATGTAAAATTTGATTTACCATGCAAAATGGAAGAAAATGTCAAATCATGGAAGAACCTTTTTTTTCATTCAAAGATGAATTCACACCTCAATCTTTATTTTGAAGCAAGACACATATTTAATCACGAGGATATGATCACAACGTTTTCACTCTTTCACACGTGCACTAGTTCAGTTGTCTTCATCAATGAAGGATTTCTTCAATACCTTATTCATGAACAAAGAATATAATAGTCAAAAACATCAAGTACTTGTTGGAACATTTGGGTGGATGTTGGATCACTCCACATATTAATCCTTTATATGTTAGTTACTTTAATCCATTTTATCAACTTCATAAAATTAAATTGTCAAAGGTTACATGCAATCCAAAGGGGTTCAAATGCATCCATTTGAAAATGTTGCTTTTGCAAAAATCTTCTTTTAGGAGCTTGGGTTCTATGTTGAACAACATTTTTTCAAATAGGTTTTCCTTAAAATAGTGTCTCCATCTCATATAGATGTCTCTAATTATAAGCTCGAAAATGGGATTATCCAAATGATAATCCCTAATATCATTCATGACTAAATGCAAGTCAATTTAGCATATAAGTTCCTTCCTAATTTTTATAAGACATTATTGTTATTTATGTTCTTATTACTAAGTATTATATATATTTTTTAAATTTCATGTGACCTTCCTTGTGAAACAACTTTTCTATGAGTTTCCTTTTTCAAAAAAAATTATATTTTCTCTCTTGTTTTGAATAATTTCATTTGGAACATATTTGTTAGTTTTTATCATTCTATATCATTTGCCATTATTTTGGGGCTATTTACTATTGGCAATAGGTTTTTAAATAATTCTTTTGGTTGTGGTGCTCTACCACCAAAAGCATGTCAGCTTATGAGATGAGTCTATTTAGTTGTAGACTAATGCATAGGAAGATCAATTTCAATGGACAAATGTTGAAATCAATTAATATTAGGCTATGAGATTAGTTTAGCATTTAAATCAGAATTTTAATGGTTTGAGACATGGGGTTCTCGTATATTTTAAATGCAATTTTCTATATACATCTTTATTCATCACTTTTCCATAATTATAGTTTTTCCATAAGATATCTTGAAATTACTATTCAAGAATAAAGTTGTAGTCTTAACTTTGGACTAAGAAAGCTTCAATTGCCTTTTAATTACAAACATTCTTTTATGATCTTCAAATGAATTGTCAACTATGGACTTGTTCTCACATTTCATCATTCCAATCTGAAATTTTAAAATATCAATTTAGATGGATTACAAATGTTTAAATATATTTCATCAAATTTCTCTTCATTCGATATTTTAATTAATTTCCACTGAATTTTATAAGAAAGTAAGGTATTCAAGTGGTGAACATGGACATCTTTATTTGATAATATTTCAACATATAGATCTACTATAATGTTTTTAGTGTATGTGGCTCCAACACATTACCAAATCGAATTTGTCCTCCATGTCACATAAGTTTATAATTGGGCATTATGTTTTTGGGGCAAGTTTTATATTTTCATAAAGCTTTCACCCTTTCCAGAGTGTTCTTATACCTACATTGCAATATGCATATTGTAATAAGGTTTTTGTGTGTAATGTATAGATTGCAACATTGAATGCATATCATAATAGGGTTTTTGATGTTTAAATTACATATTGCAATGTAAGTGTAATAACCATCTTCTTTTTGAAAAGCATATTTCACCATGAAAAAATTGTGTTTTGCAACTAGGTTTGCAATTGGGTTTCTGAGTTACAACAACCACTTGTAACTCCATGTATTTTTACAACGTGAATTTTATCAAACAATTTACAAGAGTTGTAACAAACACTATTCACCGTATATAAAACTATATACATATGCAACTCATGCAATTATGTTGCAATTTGATCATTGCAACTATTGTGCAATTACATAAGTAATAATATGATGACATGGCAATGATGTGCTAACAAATCATCAATGGACACATGGTGATTATATCAATAGGTAAATAAGCCTAAGGTAAGTAACCATTACTTCCTACCTTTCCTAGGCTAAATAGGTAGCTAATTTGGAATTGTTTTTTTAATTTTGGGTTTAACCTTTGGGCCCAAACCTTCTTTTACTTGCTTATTCTAAATGTCACTTGTTTTTTAATATTCTTAATGCACTTAATTATATATATTACAAACTTGAAAAAATAATAATAATATGGAATAAAAACATTAGTTACATCTTAGTTACAACTTATTTGCAACCATTAAAAGGTGCCAACAAGATAACACAAGCCACACCCACTTACTTAGGGGACTACTTTTTGGAGAATATTTTTTAAAATGTTCTCACAAAAGTCCTCAAAAAAATCTTGAAAAATCTTGAATTTCTTTTATAGTATTATGTCAAGGTTTATGTAAAAGATTTTTCAAAAAAATCATTTTCAAAAGTTTTAAAACCCATTTACAAATCCTTTTTGTGTTTAAAAACAATTATTATAATGTGTAATGAATGCCTTTGAGAAATTTTTATTCATTGGATTTTTTCAAATTAATTCACATGTTCTAATGATACACTAAGAACTTTGCAATATAAAAAAATCTTATGTTTTCAACACCAAATTAAATCACCACTTTTAAATGTGAAAATTTAAACAAGCATTACACTTATGGTTCATGTTTGTGTGACTACACCCTATAAGACAAGCCAATGCAGGAACATTTAAGCTTTTAAAGAGTTTCAAATCTTAAAACATTTTCCCTTTACCTCTCAAGTGCAAAATGTTTTTCAAACCTTGACTTAGCACACCCATAGACATTTATATTGTTATAAAAAAACCCAAAATGAAGAAAATATGGTTATGAAAAATAGATGGGGTCAATGTTTGGTCAACAACCCAATGCACACTTAAAAATTTAACACATCCATATTCTTTGTGGTTTTTATGTGTTGTTCCTTTACTTTAAAAGTTTAAATATGTAACATAACTCTTAAATTGGTGCACCCATAACACTTTAATTTATTGACAACATACAAGAAATAAGGAAGATATGAGGTTTAAAAATAAATAATCATTTAAAAAAACACACATTATGTGATTTCAACATGTTTTGTGTTTCTTTTGTGTTTTTCCTTTGTTTTTTGACATGAAACATATAATGGAGAATTTACCTTGATGTTTTATGATGTTTTACATCACATAAATAAACAAGAAACAAGAAAAATCCAAAATTGTTCCATCACCATTCAACAATTCATGATGGGCGATTTTAACCTAATATAGTTTATCTACTAGGTATACTAACAATTATAGTTCATAATAATTAATAATTAATAATACTAACTATTAATATAAAATATAAATATTACGTATAATAATAATAATAATAATATTATTATTATTAAATGTGACGCTAGGCTAGCTACTATTATCTTTTAATTATGTTAAGCTAGGTTATGGCAGTTTAGCTTATAATATTAATTAATAATATTTTAAATATTAATTAATATTATCTTTTTTGTAATAATAGCTCATTATATGATAGGCTAATTAATTATAGTATTATTATTATCATTAATTAATAATTAAGTTAATTAATTTAACTTAAATTAGGCTTATGTTAAGGTTATTATTATTATTGTAACTAGTAGTTGGGTAGTTGCATGAAAATCCAATATATTAGTTTTAAAGTTTACAAAGAAGTTGGTAATGAGCATTTCATTTATTCTAGTTGTATTGTAATTGTCATCCATGACTCTCATGTAACTTACTAACGAAGTTAAACATGGTTGACCAAAAGCATATATACAATTTGTACATTCATTTGTATTGAGGGTCCATTTTGGAATTCATAGGCAACTACAATAGAATTCCATGAATTTTTTAAATGACATTTTATTTTTCAATTCTGTATAATTCTATGAGATAGTTGCAGATTAATTGTTTTAAAGTTCTAGTTGTAAGGTGCGAGGTTTATAATGGACATAGTTTCTCATAATGTTGGGGGATATAATATGCTCTCTAAATAATCTATGATTTTTTTTCCAAATACACAAAATGTTGGGGGATATAATATGCTCTCTAAATAATCTATGAATTTTTTCCAAATACACAAAATGTTGTGGATAAAATGTAAGTTCAATTTTTGTATTGTTCAACCATCAACATTAAAATAGTTGTTTTGAAAAAAAAACAATGTTGGACATAAACATTCAAAACATTAAAAAATCAACTTTGAACAATTGTTAGTTAATATAAATTTTAACCACTCAAGTTTCCAAATTGCCACCTAATTGTAGTTAGTGAAAGTTCTAGTGATTACATTAGCTAAATTTTGTACATTTGAATAGGAAATTTCAAAATCAATGGCTTAAAAGTTGTTGGCAAAAACTCCTTATCTCAAAAGGATCCTACTATGAAACCCATCATTTAAACATTCACATGTTTGTCAAGTTTTTTCAGTGTGCTCGTTTTTAATCATTGAATGAATGTGGTTTAGTAATCTTCTTCACCTTGTTGACTTCTTTACTTACAATTTAGTGCCAAGTTTGTGAAGTGTCTAAATAGCATGAGGCACTTAGATTTTCATATATTCTTCTTCAAATTTGACCTAAATTGTACATGCAATTGGTATTGTAAAATATATTTTTCCATAGCATTCTTTACCAAGGATTCATATTTTTAATTTCTTTCAATTGCCCTTCAATATTTGTGTGACAAACATTACTAAGTGTAAAATGTACTAAAAATTGGGGAACTCCAATCATATTTTTTGTGCCAAAATTTGCACCTATGTAACATAGTATAAGTTTCTTCATTGCAAAACTCCTTTCTTATTCAAAAAAGTTCACCATATATTTTTCGAGGGAATTTTTCTTAATATCCATATTTTAAAATTAGTTTATAGCTTGATGCCTAAATTTTTCTACTAACCTTCTTAACCTATAGCTGAATTTTACCTAAAATTTGAGTTGTGAATGGTTGCCAACCCACCTACTTCACAAAATTGAAAAAAAACCCTTGATTGATTTGCTATCTATCTTCACAATATGTTTTGCTTCAAACCATTATGTAAAGGCTAAGGGTAGTCCTAGATGCCCTTCTTCATTTTGAGTTGCCCAAGCATGAAGGCAATAAACTTTTAATGACATGGGCATTGAACAAGAAACTCTAAAAGGAGGGAAATAACAACCACATCACAAATCAATAGAATCAAGGAAGTATAATGGTAAAAAGCATTAGACTTAATAATATCACCATCAACACCAAAATGCCCTTGTGACACCAATCAAATGTGAAACAAGTATCAATGTTAAGCTACTTCTTAACCTATCTAACCAATCTAGATGTTTTTTGATGACACACCAATGGGCCATGCCCTCCTCAATCAAGTGGAAGTCCAGGCTTGGCTCCAAATCTTGGAAAGCTAGACTATATTACCCATCAAAATTAAACCAACATATTTTAACCCATAAAATATAAGATAAATTTGTGAGGAATGTTTAACGGTCATCTATAAAAGCCACCAAAATGTAGTTTATGTTCATGAAATGATTATCATTAGCCCCCCTTTCACCTACAAAAAAAAAAGTTTCAAGATATAGACAAGTCTCAAGGGGACTTGCCATCCCAAGGAGGTCACCATTTGTATATTTTAAAAAAGTACTTGAAACTAAAGGGTATTTTTTAATTTACTATGAAATAATGGCATATTTTTAAAATATTCTTAAATTATCATAATGAGTTATAAACATCTTATTTACATTGGAGTAATTTGTATATATTAAATTGGACCTTTTTAATATATAAAAATTTCTCCAATGTAAATAGGATTGCATGTAATTGCCCCCATTTTTTTGCACGTAATTTGGAATAAAATGGAATTAACCTCCCTAAACAACATTTATTCCAATTTTAATATAAGGAGTACACAAAAAAAGGAACATAACCAAGAGCAACAATTGCACATCCCAATGCCATTCCCTAAATCCCAAGGAATGTTTTTGAAGAAATCATCACCAAAGAGCTAAATGAATGTCATTTTGGAAATTGGAAAATTGTTGCAATCAACCTTTAAAGCAACCTAGGTTTTTATTATGTTAAAACAAAAAAAACCTTGAGATCCTTTTAAAAAAGGTGAACCTTGTGTTGGTTAATTTGCACCAATCACCTTAAGGAAGGGGATTGTTGAACTGTGAAATGGATGAAAAAGGGACAAATGGATGGATGAAATGTTGGGTATGTAATTTGTAACTTTATTATGATTTTATTGTGACTTTCTTTTCCATTTATTTTGCAACTTTGTTTCAACTTTATCAAAAGTTCAAGGTTGGTAACAGGTAAGCAATTAGGTTGGTAGGTAATATGTTTAGGTAGGCTAGTGTAGCTAAGTAAATAGGCCATAGGTATATAGTTAAGAAGGTAGGTTAGGAAGTTATAAAGGTTGTTCAAGGTTGGTAATATGCTTGGTATGTAAGTAGCTAGCAAACATGTAAGTTATAAGGTGTAGATAATGGTAATTAAATAACCATTGCCTATAATAATTAAGCTAGATTAAATAGGTTCCTATAACTTTCATCCATTTTTTAGCATTTCCAAATCAAATGAATGAAATATGTGAAGGAAGTGTTGTGAGTAAATTTAAATTTTGATTATAATTGAAACTAATAATGATTATGTCAATTTGCATAGTTGAAAATTAATCAACATCTCAAATAAGTGGTGTAAGCACATTTCAAAACAATACAACTTTGACAAAATGAATCCATCTTCCTTTTGCTCACTTGAGCTCCTTACTCATTCAAACTTTTTTTACCTTTTTACTTTTGCATGTTCTTTTTTAACCATTCCTTAAGGTTTTTTTAATTGATCATTGACATAGTATTTTCATTTTGAAGGAAGTCTATTAATTACATGTTCATCAATTAGATGGCATTTTTCTTTTACATTTTTTGGGGCAAGTGATCAGATGTGATTAGGAGAGGAAGCTATGAATTTTACCACATTTGATGTAAGCAAATTGTTATTATAGGTGAATCATTCAATTATTCATTGTTGATTTTTTCCTTTATTTTCCCTTAGGCATTGGATAATTATTTGTACCATGGTACTTTCATTTGGAAGGAAGTCTATTCAATTGAGCTCATTAACATTGTTTATTCTACATTTTTATTTTTGACATGTATGCAAGTCATTACAAATGATGAAAAAAAGAAGAAGAGGCATTCAACTTCATCACATTTTATGCAAATAAGTTATTATTAAAGGTGAACCATTAAATTGTTCATTGTTGATTATTTCTTTTATTCTCTTAGGCATTGAATATTGATTTGTACCATGGTACATTCATTTGGAAGGGAATTTATACAATAAAACTCATTGGCATTGATGTTTTACATTTAAAATTTTAGAATGTATGCAAATCATCACAAGAGATGAGGAGAAGAGATGAAACATTCAACTTGACCAGATTTGATGCAAGCAAGCTATTATTATATGTAGTGGGGTTTGTTACAATTGTGTGTGCATTCTATATCCATTTAGATCTTATTGGTATATATGATATCAATTAATTGAGTATTTTTAAATTTTCATACCTTGTTGATTCTATTAAAAAAATTGTGCATGGATTTTTACATGGTTCATGTCATAAATACCATCATAACATCATAGTTAACATCATCACTAGCATAATCATAGATGAAGTTCATCCATGAATGTCAAACTTTCATCCATTATACATTAATAATGTAATAAAAAACTTGCCCAATAATTTTTTTGAAATAATATTCTTTGAAATTATTTTTCCTTAAGCAAAATCCTTAATAGTCTATAAATGAAAGTAATTTTCTTCATGGTACCTTTAGTTTGTTCAACACTAATTTTGGATACAATATTGCACTAAAGTTATGTTTTGATTCTTTTAATGTTTTCATAATAAAGTTTCATTTGAACCTACAACTTACACATTTTGCGTTATTGTCCTTGGCTTTTGTGTTTCACAATTTGAAATTAGAATTAGGCCTACATACATTTGTCATGTTTTGTTCATTTCCCTTTGAAATTTTTGATTTATTGGTAGTTTTTGTGTTAGTGATAATTCAAAATTGCTTGTATTTGAAATGATCAAACTAAATATGTGTATTATTTATTTTGTCATAATTATAGAATGTATTATGATTAAATTGAACCAGTAATGAATATTTCAAGATTATTTTGTTTAGTTATGAAATAAAGTTATGGCCCCATTTTTTAGCCCCATTCCCCCAAGTTCCTGGGTTCTTAGATGCCTAAATAGTGATATAATTTCCCTAATTGATTTTTACACTTGAGGTTATGCAAAAAAAACAAGAATAGACCTTACTCTCTCCAAATTGCTTGCTAATTCTTGCAATGTCATCAATGAAGGTCTAGTCCTCCATAATTATGCTTCTTGGAAGGGTTAGACCTTCTATTCCATATCTTGGGTTGCTCAAAACATGGCCTAGTACATCAACAACAAGAATAAAAAGATAGGGCAATGGATGGCAACCTTGCTAGATAGATCTAGAAAGATTAAATGGAGTTCCAATTGCTCCATTTACCTTAATAGTAGAAAAGTAGCCAACCAAAACAAAGAAAGACCCACATTGAGGGATGAAACCCAATTTTTCTAAAGCCTAAATAGCAAGAAAACCCATTCTATCCCATCAAAATCTTTTTCAAAATCCAAGAGGAGAAGCAATAAATTCTTTTCACTCTCTCCTCCACCCAACCCATGGCTTGATAACCTAAAAACTTGTTATCCAAAATGCATCTACCCATCATGAATCCAATTTGATTTGGTCTAATTATGTTTGGAAGGTGAACTTGAATTCTTCTTGCAAGGATCTTGGCAATGACTTTGTAAATGCTATGTAGAAGAGTGATTGGACACCAATTTCCAATTTTGAAGTGACCTTTATCTAGCTTTCAGAATTAGAGTGATCACCTTGTTGAAGAAAATATAAAGTTAAACCAATTTCCATCATAGCTTCGAATGCCTCAAGGAGTGTGTGAGTGCTGGTGTCTGTCTGTGTTGTCTTGAAAGAAATTTGTGGCAAGCCCATCCATGCATAAGTGTGCTTTGCATCTTCACAAGGAGGGGGATGGCAGCATTAACCTCCTCCAAAGTAAGTTCTTGGATCAACTCCTGGTTCATGCCAAAGCAATACAAGAGATGAGACATTTTGCCAACATTCTTGTTTATCTTTGAAGGCAAGGAACTGATTCCTTACTTATTTCCTACATAACTTTGTGATCCTCACCTCCTCCTCGTCCTTCTCCACTCCAACTCTCTTTGCTTTGTGATCCAAAGCTTTTGTGTAGAAAAGTAAAAGTCCAATTGATTGTCAGTTCACCCAAGAATGCATTTTCTCCACTAGCTTCAAAATTCAAATCCTTTTGCCAAAAGAAGGGTTTGGTGTAAAGCACTTGCTTCTTACTCCCAAATGAACACAAAAAGAAAGAGCAAAAGAAACTACAATTTTTTTCTGTTTGCAGCCCGAAAAAACCATTCAAAATAGAAAAAATCAAAGAAATCAAAATTCCAACTTCCAAGTCACTTATTATACTACTAGGCTCCGAACTACTGGGCAGCATCTAAATGGCAAGAAAAAAAAAAAAAAAAAGGAAAAGGGGGAAAAAAAAAAAAAAAAAAAAGAAAGAAGAGAAAGAAAAAAAAAAAAAAAAAAAAAAAAAAAAAAAAAAAAACAAAACCAGAGACACAAAAAAAAACACAAAAC
>Ga0116227_10006966_pt1 | contig 22491 bp, 20 predicted proteins | sample S1TSphgellanicum_FD_89693 | JGI IMG/M metagenome (GOLD analysis project Ga0116227, IMG submission 89693) | Host-associated microbial communities from peat moss isolated from Minnesota, USA - S1T2_Fb - Sphagnum magellanicum MG | ecosystem: Host-associated > Plants > Peat moss > Unclassified...
ACGAATCATTAGTACTCGATAAATTAATACTTTAGCATTAGGACCTAACAAATTTGGTTTTGATGGGGTGAAACGACGCACATCATAAAATCTTCCCGGTTCTACTCGGAGTTGTTCACCCCCATTTCAATTATAACGTATGTACCCATTACAGAATTTTTTGTGAATGAAAAAAATAATTACAGATTGAAAAATGATGATTTGACCTTCGTAACTGAAATAAAATCTGAGTATCCCTAATTCATCTCATTTTTGTAAAGCTTTTACATTTCACTGTGTTAGCACATTCCAATGGATTGTACAGAACCCAAGAAAATGACCAATAAAAACACTACATCCCTTGCTGAGATGTGCACAAAAAGCCCAATTCACTTACAGAACAATCACAAGGGCGATTTCAAATCACACACTAGTGTGTCAAAACCCAACAAATTGAAAAATAGAGGTCAGATGGTTGCATGCATCTTGCTGTTCTCATGATAGCACTGAATGCAGGCCTCCTCATTTGTACAAGGAACTGGCTGTGATGGTGCAGAGTGGTTATTGCTCATCTGATCATGCTTTGTGTGTATATGTTGTGGATTGCAGAATCTGATGCACTGCAAACATTTTGTGTGTCCTCCTGCACAGGAAGAAGAGAGCCAACCCTTACACAGAAACATGTTGCATGAGGACATTGTTGACATGTTCCTACATTTTTGATGTAATCTATGAAACCATCCAATGAGTACCTAGTAGTATTCCAAAGCTGGTAAAAACAGAAGGGGAGGCTCTGTGAGATTCTGCTGCAACCTTCTGTTTAGACACCATAATGGAAGTGTCTGATTCCAATCACTTCTCATGTCAAGCTTTTACGCATCTATGATGTGGTAGTGCTCAAATGGGTTTGGACTGAAAGTGTAGGGTAAAACCCACAGGGCCAGGCTTTATGGGCTTTATGGGAATAAGGACCTTGGCACCACGAGGCAAACCTGAGCATGGGCCTGATTCCTGCAGATCACGAGGCAAAGGAGGCCGAGGTTCTTCCTTCTGTCTACTCCTTAAAATCTAATAACTTACCCAGATTACTTGGTTATCATCCAGGTAGAGTATCAGTCCTAAAACACTCTCTCTCTCTCTCTCTCTATAGAAACCAATCATAATAATAATAATAATAATAAGAAATTATTTTGTTTTTACTTCTTAAAAAAACCTCTATAATATAACCAGTGTATAATTGGTAGGTTATTTGGAGGTTATCAACTGCCTATTAAAAATCTTACCCTTATGCACACCTATTGGTTATTAAAAAAAATATTGAAAACCTAACTGGCACCCTAAAAAAATGATATTGATATTGATAACATACTCCTGCAAGATTGGTTTAAAGTTCATGTTGAAGCAGCAAGTTCCCCAATACAAATTTTTTTTTACCAATGACAAGTATGAGTGAGTCCTGCCCATTACAATCCAATTACCATATCTACATTTTAACCATTTATTGCAAAATTCAAATAGACATACATATTATGCACCACTATGTAGGCTACACAAAATACACAGTCATCATGAATACACTGCCTTTCCTGGAATTTAATGAAAACTGGGTATCCAGGAAACCCACTAATAATACACTGGATTACTTGCAACACACTCAAAACATCCCAGGCTGGTAAAATAGCTAATACCAACCCAATGTTCAAATAGTTGAAAAGTATAATATCACACCTGTAGTTTCTGTCCACTTTCACCACCAGCAGAAAACCAATCCTGTTTGTGTTCGCCCACAACAATATACCATTGTCAAGATGTTCAATTCCAGCTCATGTCCAGTCAAGCACCACTTGACTGGATTCCGGGTCATTTGAGATGTATACCTCATTAGGAAGCAGTCTTGCAAGGCTACAAAAGAATACTCAAGAAGGGCCACAACAATTAGATTAGGGGTTGATTGTGATTCAACTAGGTTTGACCAATCCTGGATTAAGGAGGTCTGACTCTGGACAGAGTAAGAGTTGCTTTTATGAGGTGTAATTGCAAGCTAATTGTTGCACCTTCCAATGGGCAGTTCCATTTGGACTGAAATTGAAGTTGCAGGTGAAACCGCTACTGAAATCGGATTTGATCATCTTTCCCACAACATAGGCATGTGATTGCACAGATCCAATTACTTGCAGTGGAACCCCTGTGGTCCCAGTAGCTTGGTACAATGTGGTGAAACTTGGGCCAGCACCATGTAGGTACTCTGTGGAAGCTGAAAGTTTCACCTGGTATTTTGTTGCCACTTGTTTTTGGAGGAAATTCAAACCAATCTGCATTCAACTCAAACAACAGAGGACCACTCAACACATTTCTCGCTTCATGATTGCACCTAATGTAGTCAGTCCTATCTTATCCACTCTATTGCCTACAAGCTTCAGTTCAAAATGCACATCCTGATTGATCACCCAACCAAACATTTCCCCAGCCTAAGGTACTTAAATGCAGAGTTCATACAGCATCTATGTCCATCTCAGTTCTATATCCATCTTGTAGTTTCACAACCATCAGCTGCAAAAAAGAGAGGATAACTTGCCTAAAAATGGTGTGCCTACATCCAGCAGGACCAACTATGCCTAGAAACACCACTTGCACATCAAACAGTCCTGAAACCTCACCAATTCCTAGAAATAGGAGCAATGGGAGAATTATATTCTCAACCCTGACATCAAAATATGGAGGAGTTAGATTATTCAGCTGAAGCATAGGTAGGTATCACACCTGGCCAGTTCCCAAGGGCAGGTCAAGGTACATAAGGTTCACTTCAGAAGGCTCAACATGGTACCCAAAGGTACTGGAAGGATTATACAACTGTAGGTCAAGAGTAGCATTGAGTGAAACTGTCTTGGTAGGAACTCCTCCATTGTCAATCCCATCCTGCAAGTTGAAATACTGAAATCCAATACGCTGCACATGTTTAAATCCAGAACCAAAATCAGTCAAAAAAACCCACTACTTGAACAACAATATTTCCTGACTACAATATACCTCATTTGTAAGCATGGAAAAATGATGCTGCTCCAATACACATTCAGGAATTTTATTTGATTTTTCCTTTCTGTGACCCTGAAAAGAAAGAAGCTACATAAAAGAACATATCAACATAAAAGAAGAGAAGAAGCTACAGGGAAGACAAATAAATGCATGAGAGAGAAATTGATAACAAAGAAAGAGACAGCCTTAAGGAAGAGATCAATTCCACAAAAAACACTTGGAGAAAAGTGAAGGAAGAAACAAGGAAACACAAAGCACAAGGCAAGCAATAGAGACACACATGGGAGAGGAACTAATGCACAAAAGCAGCTTCAAAACACAGGAACTTTTGAGATGGAAGGGAGATAATAAAGGGAGGCAAGAAAACTCTAGAAGTAGAAATGAGAGGCTACCAGAATACTCTATAGAGAGAGTGGTGACAGAAAGGAAGAGGCACCTGCACTGTGACTTTTGGTTTGTGCGGCATGGTGACGAGCCAGAATACAAGAGCGCCAATGAAGAACACGGCAACGCTGAAGAGGACAGCAATCAAGAAAATGCAGCAGCGAGAGAGACTCTTCTTGGTCTCCACTTCAGGCCCTTCCTCTTCCAAGATAGTTCCCGGAGCCCAGGCTCTATTGTACCCTCCCTTCTTGTGGGCTGCACCAGCACCTCCAGCACCGGCGTGAGGAAGCACTCTTCGTGAGCCTGGCTTGGGAGCCGTGGCCATGTTGAAAGAAGTGGAACCAGAGCTGCCGTTCTTGAAGTGCTTGTGCATGGGAGATGCCATAGGACTCTCCCGAGGCGTGGCTCGAGAAAAGCTCTGCGACAGAGAGTCTATATCATGCGTTGTGGATTCGCGAGAGGGAGATTGCACGAAGTACACTGGATGTCCGTGTCTGGAAGGCGACAATGGCGGCGATGGTACCAAGCTCGATTCCGAGTCGAACGAGGCCCTCATTCTTCCGTATCGCGACATCGTGCTCTGTCTCTGCTGCTATATGCAATGCTGGGGATGGTAACTGTGACAAACTCTACAAGAGCTACAACGCTGGACCAGCAACGAACCAAGCTTTTTCTGATCTTCTTGAATTTTGTATGTCACAGTAAGGAAGCCGTTCTTACAAGCATCTCAGTGGAAGAGAGACGGAAGACATGACAGTCAAACCTAGGCAAGGCAGACACCGGCATTGCAGCTTCATCTACACAGAGCTTCGATGAAAAACACTACGCCTCGTCCTCCAGTACACATGCAGAAACATCGGAGCTTCAGACGGCGGGATAATCACCTCGACTCCTGTTCCTCCACCTCCTAATTGTCTATAACTTCTTCAGTACTAATTTCGATTCTTCCGTTTCTCCAGAATAATAATGAAACCAATCTCTCTAAGCTTCTCTAAGTTCTGGAAACTGTCTTTTCCACTCTCTGACTCATGTTCAGTGTAGCATTGCTGCTGATGCCATTCACATAGGTACCACTGCAGAGGAGAAACTATCTCAAAAGCGCTCCACAAACGTCTTCCTCTGAGGGGAAAAAAACAAAAAACAGCTAAGCCTCAAAAGCTCCAGAATTCCCCCGAAGAGGCTCCAGCAAAGCTACAAACAGTTGGCGAAATCAGAAGCTCCCGCAGCACAAAACCACAAGCTGGAAACGCAGTCTTCTCGCTGCTTTTTGCCGCTGCCACCTTCCCTGTTTCTTCTTCCAGCACAACTGTGCAAACAAATCCACCGTTGCCGCTGCAAGGGCGCTGCAACGAACGAACGAACGACGAACGAACGACGAACGAGTCTGATTCCGCTGTCTTCGTTCTCATCCACGCATCATTCCGTCGTCCTACTCGCGTCACATTGATGATGTAACCGAGAGACGACGTCGCTTTCCGTCCTAGTGCGTTCATTTTCTGTCGTCGTTCGTCTTCTTTTCGTCCACAAACCAAAGAACCTGCTGCTGCGCAAGCAGGAAGGAAACAGGGGATGTGCGATCTCCTCATATCACTGCTGCCATGCAACAAACAATAATCACAAGATTTGGTAGGGCTTTGCTAGATATGAGAAATACAAGTTGATGTTGCAATTGATGTTGGGTCCAAGAGCAGCTTATGTTTTTTGTACCGATACTTCACATCACTGTAATGTCTCTAGAGCTGATGGTCATTTGCATTGCTTCCCAACTGCAGTGGTGCACTCTTTTTCTATTGTGGTTTTGAGTGGATGCTCTCATGGAGCTGATTCTTCTCTCACAAAGTCATCAAGTCTGTACATTTTTAAATCTTCCTTTCATCATGACTACAGGAATACATGTGCAATGGGTTAAATAGAAATTCACCACTCAAATCTCTGCATAAACTAACATCTTCAACAATTAAAAAAAAAAGTGCTCTGGACAAAGCAACAACTTACTGCCGTGACATTCTGGACATATTTTCATATTGGTCGGGCTTCAATTAAGGTACATTGCATAGATGCGCAGTTTTGGATCTTGAAGAGAGGACCATTTTGCTGTTTTATTGAAAATTGTCAGGTGATTAGATGTACATGCAACTTCAGTTTCTTTCAACTGCCAACCTCCTTAGTGTGCTTGTAATCCTGTTCTTCAATTGTTAAGAGTCATCACGTTTGCTCTGACATGCTTGAACCAGGGGTGGTTGTGATTTATGACTGAGTAACCTACTGTGTGTTGAAGGATCATTTAGGTTTAGGGTTTAGGTTTCGAGTTAGTATTACCTTAATGTCATAATCTGGACAAGATGTACCAAGCTTCATGGAAAGGCTTCATTGTCTTTTGTTGTGGTGGTGGATGGCAGTGATGTTGAACCTTATCTGGAGGGTCTACCTATAGCAGATAATGAAAGCCAGGTTAGGCAATGTTGCTGAGATTGGATGGTCACCCACTAGGGGATGAACAAGAGGTACAGTGATTATCTCTTCCAAGAATACTTCACTCATTGTCATGGCTATGTATAGGCACCAGCTTATTTCTTCACATGACAAGGTCCTGCAGAGGTTGGTTTCACTCAAGGTATTGTCGGAAGACAGACCAGTGGTAAAATGATGAGTACCAGGGCTTGTTCAAGATAAATCTTATCAAGCTATGTATAGGCACTGGCTTATTTCTTCAGATGACAAGGTCCTGCAGATGTTGGTTTTACTCAAGGTATTATTGTAAGACAGACCAGTGGTTCTGAGCACCCAATCCTTCTTGCAAGCTGTAACAATCAGATCTCCTCTCTGGATTCAGATGTAAATGCTACATGCACATTTGTGCTGACCAATGACATTGGAAAATGAACAGAGGCCAATCTTTGTATAAAGTATATAAGTAGCAAACCATATGACTGCAAAAGTTCCTTGCATGACAGAGAGGTGCAAATGGAACAGAGTGAGAAAATCTGGCAGATCATGATCAGAAGATGACTTATTCAGGAAACCAATTGGACACCCTAGCTATCTTGTTTGTTATTGTCAAGATACTATACCAAGGTGGCACCCTCCAATGCACTAAGAGCCTGGTGGAGTCGGCAGTATTGACATCAATATTGCCCCTGCATCACACACTGGTGCAGAATGAAGCAGCATACTTTGGATGCATTCATCAGGTTTCTCTCAATCAACCTAGTGCACTTGGATCAATGCAGGGCTCTAGCAAGAATTGTCCTAAACTCTACAAAAATTGACTTTTCAGACCTCCAATGGTTGATATATCTGCCAAATACCACTAACAAACGATTGGAAAAGCAGTTTCTTTATGTTCTTAGGTTGTAAAAATTGGTTTCCAAGTGGTTTTATTGACCTTGTTACGAACATCCCAGTTCTTTCTGTCCAAATTTTACGTGATCTTTTTCACAGTTAGCTAGGGGAAGGCATTCTGTGCAAGACGTCAAACACATTGGCATATCCATGGTTCAGATTCTGCAAGATTATCGAATACCCCTGCCACCAGCTACCTCCTCCAGAGCAGCTAAGGCCCCTGTACTTGGCTGGAGATAGCCATTGCCTGTAAGCTGCATGGATGACAGTGCAGCTGAGGGAGGAAGCCTGCCTCCTAGTGCCATTACTAGTGACAGGCCTAAAAGTGTGGCATCTCAGGGAAGAAAGCTGATTTTACCGCAAAGTCGCCTGCCAAACTGCCATGGAGAGCCTTCCCCAAGGATCTCAAGTTATTGTTGTTTGGTGAAATCAACTGCAGGGAGGGCATTCCTGTCTCTGTTGAAAAGTGCCACTATAAGGTATGTGATGTCAGTGCCATTCCAGTGGGATGTGACGCATGCAAACAAACCATGGTCAAGAATGTTACACCTCCCTGAGCCCTTCATTCCCATGTCTTGAATAAGCACACTACTGCCTTATTTGTTAGCTATGCCTCTTAGAGTGCTAGGAGACATTATGACTCAGTCTTCCTGTTGCTTCTGGAAGTGTGACAGATACTCAGGATGAAGATTTTTTGCATTTGTTGTGCAAAGCTTAACCAGTTCATTGCATACTTGTCTCCGTCCACTCTCTAGATCTGATAAGGGGCTGCGGAAAAACAGCTATTAGACATTGCCATTCATGATGAAGGCCATGATCTTATACTTTATGAGTGACTCACAAAGTATTGGCAAGAGTCATTTTGTGAATTTACATTTTTTTTTGCACGACATCAATGACTGAGTCTTCCCTTTGCTTCCAGAAATGTGACAGAGACACAGGATGCAGATTTTGTAGGATGGTTTGCCCAGATTTAGAGCTGATTATTATACACCCTCTCTTGAGAGCTGATGAAGTCAGTGGGTAGTCATGGCAGCTTGTCACAGCTATTTGTGATATGGTGATGTTCTGACACTTGTTGAAAGACTCTCGTAAGGTTAACACTGCATTCATTGTTGTGTCACATTCAAAATTATTGTTATGGAGAGTTCTCTGTAAGTTCATAGATATTTTGTTTTTGCCATCTAACCAACACAACATTTGTTTCATTAGCTCACATCTTTCTCTGGAGTTGCTCTCTGCAATCACATTGATATTTGTGCTAGGACCATGTTCTAGAAACCAGCCTGTTTGTGACTAGGCAAATGTGATGGGAGAGTGGGTTTCATCAGCTCTGCTTTACTTTTGAATTAAGAATTCCCTTGGAACAGTGAGCCAAAATGTATTGAGCCGGTATTGCTCTTTTCTTGGGGGTTGTATTTACTGATCCTGACTGCTAGTAATCACCATTCCTTATTGTGGAGTTAACATCAAAATTGACCTTGTGGAAAGTTCGACTGCTACCTTACCTTGGTAGGCTAATCAATGCAGCTTGAATAAGGATATCGATATCCAGGGGTTTCCAGAATTTGTGAAGGATGAAGTGGAGGCGAGAGTGTACACATTTACATACAGCAACTACTGCGGCTCATCCAAGATCACAATTTTGAGATATTTGAGCATACCCAGTGTCCCCAATTTTTTCTGAGACCTGTGCTGTTGTGCACATCTTCAGTCATCTCCTTCAAGCACAGCTCCATGAAGCTCAGCAGACAAGGTCCTTGTGGAAATCGATTACATTGGCTGGACTTGTTTTCCCAATTTATTAATACCAGAAGATAGGGCTCTCTTTCACCAAATCTCTGAAATGTGAGTGCTGTATATACATGCACAATGCAACTTGTGAGTGAATCCCCTAATGTTTGTACTTTGCCTGGTAGGGCCTTTCAGGTAGTATTGCTTGAACTCAAGCTTTTATTACAAAAAAATCACTACATGACATAACATGGGTGTATTTCTAAAACTCTGAATTTCACTAAGATTTGAGTGAATCTAGAGGTTTTGCTACCTACCTCTTTAGCTATTAGCCAGAACTGCAGATTTTTTTTTCAATTATTACTTAATATTTAATATGTTTAAATTCACGAGAATACTTGTGTTATGCTTTATGATGGGTTTAGGGTTTATGGTTCATTCATGCAAACTTTGATTTATTTAAAAAATTCGTCATATGTTGGATATACTTACAAAAATATTGGATGTACATGTGGTACATGGTGGCATTAAATGCATGGTTAGATGTTGCACATCCATGCCTATTCATGTTTTTCTGGTGTAGGGATATTGCATCATCTATTCCTCATCAAAAATACATGGTCCAAAGTATCCATCAAATAGAAAAAGCAAACCACATGGCACAATGTTAATGCATCTAGAGGACCAAGGATGACATTAAAATATTCACCAAGCCAATCACTTTCACTTATAAGGAAGGCAAAAGTTGTTAAGTGGATTTCTTGCAAAGGGTGGTTGTTTATACAAATGCGAAGATTTTGTGTTCACAAATTTCCTCATTAGAGACTTGAAATATTCAATATTTTTGTCACCTCCACTTGGGCATGTAAGAAAATTTCATTTCATGATTTTATGGATTATTTAATGATGAAACTAACCATAAGGCCCTATGGCATAATATCCCTCCTTTTTTGGGGAGGGATAGTCATGAATATAAGGCGCCTTCCAAATAGACTAGGAATTTCTCCAAATGCTTTATCATGAATGCATGCAAGTCAAGTTCTATTGTTGTGATGATTTGTGAATTAAACAACAAATTGTGGTTTGTTCATTTTGTCATTAGGAGTATTGTGTGTGAATGCCTTAGCATGCCCACACATTGTAAAACACTATCCATAAGTTTTTATTGTAGATTCTAATGGGTTTAGAAACCAAAATTTCCTTTCAAGAAATGGGCTGGATGTTTTCTTCTTGGGCAGGGTATTTCATTTCGATGAGGGATTTTTAGAATTTCCCTTTTTATTAATTTTTTATAATAAAATCACTTTTGAAACTCAAAATTTTTCTACCACTCTATTTTAAATCATTAAATGATTAAGTTCATTACTTTGCTATCACTTGATTTTAAATTCAAAGAAATGAAATATTTAACAAACTTGAATTTACAAGAAGTTTTATTTCTTTCATGAATTCAATATATGAATGTCTCACCTTTGGATACAAATGGATATCCAAATCTAATCTTAGAAGAACACAAAATCAAATTGGACAATGCACAATGTAAAATCTCTTTTAAACATAGAATTTCATAAAATTACATCATCAATTTATCAAAACTTATAATTATGTTTATGTATGTTTTAAAGTACTTTGGAATGAAATGAAAAGTAATTTGCATGCACAAGAACAAAAATAATCTAAAAAAAGTGATCACTCCTTTGTATGGCCCTACATATTAGGTATGTAGCAAACTAGTAGCAAAATTTGGATCACAAATTAATAGAGTAATGTTCCAAGGACTCATTCATGGGTGGGGTTCCAAAAACTGGAATAGGGACTCTAGGATTTTGTTAGGGCTAATTTTTTCAAATATCATTTACATGAACCAAATTTGATGCGACAGTGTGATTTTTCACATGTGAGACCTAATTGTGCATTGACATTTTCATTTATGAATAAAAACACAATAAATGTCAAAATGAGTTTTTACGGGTAATCAAACATGTTTTTTTGCATGATTATTTCTTGCACGTGTGACATTTGCCTAGAGCTAGAAATTCTAAACCTAGTGAACATTTTAAAAAGTGGTAAAAGAAATGAGTCCTTTCCTTTAAAGCCTTGTGGTCCAAAATTTCAAGCCTTTGAAATATTGATATATATTTTTTCATCAAGTTCACCCAATGAACATATATTTGCATAAAAGGATTCTTATATTTAAAATTTAATTATCTGAATTAAAATGATCAATTCATATTAATATTTAATTTATTCAGTGTAATGAATTAATTAATAGTAATATAATAAGTTAGATATTATTTAATATATAATGAATTAGTGATTAATAAAAAAATTATTAATTATTAAATATGAATGTATCTAATTAGTGTTTTATTAAGTAAACATTAAACAGTTTCTAATTAACTAACTATTACTACATATTTTTTATTAACTGTGACATGTACTTTCTATACGTGCATTTCAAAAAAATGTACTTAAATGTATATTAAAACATGCATTTCTTCAATATTATGTAATAAAGTCAAAGAACTTATAATTGTTGATCATTAACTTAAATAATATTCATGGATTCAATATATTAAAAGTGAGTTTACGGATACTTTTCAAAAAACCAAATGGCTCTAGGTGGCATATTTTATCATGCTTATGCCCCAATCAATTAATTAATGGTAACAATTCATCAATAATTATTAATTATTGTATCAATTTATGATTTAAATTTAATCAATGAATTTAAATATTTGAAGTAGCTCACTAAATAATTAATTATTATATATTGGGTAGTATTAATTAAATTTTAATAAACTAATTAAGTAACATTAATTGTTTCATAGTTTATATTGACTAATCAATTAGTTGATATTAATTATTCATCAATAATTAATATTTTTTTAATGCGATGGTTATATCATATTAATATGACCTAGCCACTATTGTTTAATCATACTTTAAAAGACATGGTATATTTTTAAACAAACCATATGCCCATAATATGAGCAAATGTATGCCTAATATATTTTAAATATAAACTAAATACCTTAATATACCATGAATACAAGTTAAATTTGTTTAATATACCCTGAATACAAATTAAATATATCTAATTATGTTAAATATGTTTAGATATGTTTAATACATATTGAATAAAAGCTAAATTTATTCATAATGCAATCCATAATACTTTAATGTATTTTTGATCTTGCGATATTTTGTAAGGGTAGTAAGAATAAACCATGATCATGAAGGGGAGGAGGAGGAGGAGCAAAGGGGAGAACAATAATCACCTTCATTGCACATCATTTTAATTAGAAATGCATTTAAAGGGCACATCACATCAAATTAGTTTAGTCATGAAAAATAGACATGATCACTACAACTTATTTTGAACAATGATGTAATGACAGTAAAACATGTGATAAGTGGGTGGCACCTTAATTAATGGTGACTGCAATGATGACATTCACTCCTAATGACGTATTTCAATTTATAGGTTTGTGATATTTGTGTATATATTGGAATATATTAGTAAGTTTATTTTGTACATTGGCTTAGGTTTTCAACACACAAGTTTTGGTGAAATAATTTTGAATAAAAATGAAGCAAATCATAAATAATTTCGAGTGATATTATTTAAATGAAATCATAATGATTTTAGAATGGGTGACATTATAGTGGTGACATATGTGTCACCACTCATTATTACATGTTTGGATGTGATGCATATCACTAGAAGAAATTTGAAAATCAATGATTAAATTTGCAATTCATTTATAGCTGTAGTGGACACATGCGACTTAAAATAGCCTAGTTGCCTTGAACAAGTGCCATAAGACAATTAGTTGCAAAAGACATGACATGGCTATGAAGTTGAAAATGTAGTCACAAACCTTACAACTAGGCTAGAATTTCTCATCCAATTTGCGACTACATTTGGAACAATTGCATGCTACCAAATGTGCCATTGAAGGTTGGTTAGGATTTAACCATGTGGTAATTTAAAAAACCAATGGCCATAAAATACATGGCAATTTTCCATTTGTTCAAAAAAGATATATTCTAATTACAATAATTAAATATTATAATTAGAGTAATTAAATTACAATTACAATAATTAATTATTAATATTAATTAATTATAATCTATCCCAAGCTAAACTATAATAAACAACTTATTCTAAGCTAGGCTAGCTAGCATAGGCTAAGTAAGTAGGTAGCATCCTATTTATTTTGTTGGGGACAAGCCTTTCGATTGGCTCATCCCAAATGGCACATGCACTATAGTGCATGTTAATAGTGCATAGATGAATCTAATCCATTCCTTCACCTACTTATATACTTTACAAGTTTGAAGTTGTAGACAAAAGAGATATGGGACAATTTTAATGAAAGGGAAACATTATGACACTACAACATTATCACATCCTTTGTCCCATACAAAAACATTATCATATATTGACACAATAAAATATTCATTGTTTTCATTAACTATTTACTGCCTATCCTACTTACTACCTACTACCTACAAATTAACCTACCAAATTAATTAATCAATTAATATAAAAACATTATGACATATCCACACAATAAAATACCTACTACTTAACTTAACTACTTACTATTTACTATTTATCCTACTTATTATCTACTACCTTGGCTACATATCTATTATCTATTACCTAACCTACATTTAATAAATTAATTACCTAACCTACCTACCTACCTAATTCATTAATTAATATTATTACTATAAAATATTCATATATCCACATAATAAAATATTTACAATTTAACCTACCTATTACTTACTACCACCTATCCTACTTATCATATACTACCTAGGCTACAAACTTACTATCTACTACCTAGCCTACCTAATAAATTAATATCTTAACCTACATTTAGTAAATTAATTACCTAGCCTACATTTAATAAATAAATTGTTTAACATAGCTAATTAATTAATCAATTAATACAAAAACATTATGACATATCCACAAAATAAAATACCTTTAACTTAGCTTACCTACCTACCTACTACCTACTAGTACCTATCCTATTTATTACATACTACCTATCCTAACTAATTAGTTGATTAAGTACCTAACCTAATTAATTAATATGAAAACATGATCACATATTCATACAATAAACTAATAAACCTACCTATTATTTATATTCCTATTTACTACCTACTACCTAATTTACCAATTAATTAATGACCTAGCTTACCAACTACCTACCTGGCTTACTTAAACTAACTAGGTTTAACTTTCATAGTTTAGCCTATTAGCTACACCTAATAAATTAGCCTACTATTAATTATAGATAATTTAGGCCAATTAATTAAGTATGCAAGTTAAGCTAGGCTACCAATGTACATAGGCCTATTTAGTTTAACATAACCTATTAAGTTTAGTTAGTTTAGTTTAACAACTAGGTTATAATAGCTTGTTTTAGCAAACTATTAGCTATTATATATTATATCATGGAAGACCCATGGACATTGAAAGGACAATAGTCCAATTGAAATAACAAAGTTTGCCATATGTGGTCTATGTTTCTTTGTTCATGTGATAGAATATACTATTGCAATTGAAAAACCTTTCATTTGTAATTACAAAAATAACTACGTTATCATCCATTGATGAATGCAATCAAAATTGGATGACATCATTCATTTTTCATCTACATTTTCAATGAAAATCATATTAGTCATAAGTTGTAGTCGCATCTATAACTAGAATTTGGTTCAACCCTTCATGTAGTTGCATATGTGATTACAACAAGTTGTAACTACATGGACACGTAGGACGAACACAGTAAAATCAATTGGTTTGGACATTAGTCGCATAGTAGTTGCAAAAATATGGTCAAAATGGACAACATTTCTTCTAGTGTATATTAATTTGTATATGTAAACTCTTATTTTGATATTTGTTGCTAGCCCACATAACATGAAAAAACATGTACAAGAGAAAACCAAAGCTATAGTCTAAGACTAACAAACCTTAATGTTATATTGTGGATCATGTTATATGGGACAAGATGGAGGCCAAGGTTAAAGGGTTGATAACAAGCATGAATGAAATCAAAGAGTTACTCCTAATGACTAAAGGAGGCCTTGGTGGTAGTTTAGTTAGTAGAATGTTCATTGCCAACATGGAAGGGTCACAAATGGTGCCAAATCGGACTAATTCCTTAAAGGAGATAACCTTAATTTGAATGCTTAGGTTGGCTAACCTTATTCCCACTCCCAAAGCCTTGAAAATCTAATATAAAAGATAGTTTTCCCAATCATGTGTGAATGATGTGGCAAACAATGACACATTGGATGGACACATGTTCATTATACACATCTATCCACAAAAATATTGTTGCTACAATTAACTATGTGGAGTTAAATTGGTGACCTTTCTATATAATGACATTTGTTCATTTAAAATGCCAATTATCTAGTGACACATTGTATTTTGAGGTCAATTTCATTATTCAATAATCATTAACAAGTGAAGTTAATCTTGGTTGTTCAAGTTTTTAACATTTGAATAGTTAGTATGGTTATTGTACTTGTACATATTCTACATAACTAACAATACTAATATAATAATTGTTAATACAATTAATAATGTAAACTAGGCTTGACTTTTCTTTTCAACTTAAGAAAAAATAAAGGAAAATGGTGAAGAAGTTTGAGTTGATAGGCATCATTGCCAAAAACATGTGTTTCTTTTCTTAAACTTGGAGTTCATAAGTAATGTTTTCTACAGATAAAGCTAATGGATAACCATTAATCCTTCCATTATTTGAAAGGGATGTTTGATCATTATAGAAAATCAAAAGGGTTGTGACCCCACTTAAGTAATAATATAACTTTGCATGAATTGCCACTAATCACTAATGTTTGGAATGGAGTATGAATGTTCATGCATTGTGCTAGATGAAACACTAGATGATTTTGGACCAAGGTCAAAACCTACATCATTAGCAAGGGTTGAAAAAAGGGTGCAAAACTTTACCAAAGGATCATTGTCATAAAAATGGATTCGATATGGATTGCCAACTTTTTCAATCACCTTATATTCCAACCAACCATCTTCTCTAACCAAACCCTAAAATTAAAGTTATATTTATCATTATTATATTGCATTAAAAGGATCCAAACCTTAAACCCTAAACCCAAATGTACTATAATTATTCATGTTTTACAATTCAAATTATTTTTTAAATTCATGCAACGATCCAAGAAATATTGAATTTTGATTCAATTTTTTAATTGTTAATTTATAATAATCAACAAAAATCAACTTATGTTTAGACTTAGGCCAAACAACATCTAGTTTAGGGTTAGGCCTAGGCCACCTAGGATAAGCTTAAACCTAGGCCAAGTGCCATTTAATTAATAAATGTTTTTTTCATTTTTGGTTTAGACTTTAAAGTCAAGCTTTTGTAATTGGCTCATCTCAAATGGTTATTCTAATTTAAAGTTTTTTTTCCAACATTTTAAATGCATTTTTTATATAATTTGAAAACTTGTGATGTAAGACAAATAATATGGGATAAACATTTTCACTGCAACTTAGTTGTAACCTAATTAGGTGTAACCTTGTTGCAATTTAAGGTGAAATTACATTATGGTGACCCCTTTTGGGGTGTCACATTATATATATTATTTTCCAAAGGTGTGCATGTTTGAGTGTATCCCACTTCAAACTTTTGAAAAAATTTCATAACCTAGGCAAAATATTAAATTTTTTTAATTTTATTTTTTATAAAGTGGGAGATTGGAGTATATTTATGGAAACAAATGTAGTGTACCTATGTACTTAAAAACACAAATATACTTCAAAAATAATTTAAATCACTTTTAATTTTTATGAAAGTTAAAGGTATATTGAACCATGTCATTTCACATAATTTGAACCATGTTTGGATACCATGTGACTAATTTGAAAATTTTCATTTCAAAAAATGTGTTTTTTTAAACAAATATGCGATAAGTGTGTGGTAAATTGAAAATTTGACAAATAATCGCATTCACATGGAAGATGACAAAACATATTTGGATGGAATTTTTTAAAAAATTCATTAAAATCAATTAATTTAATGAGTAATGAAACCTTAAAACGAGTGCAATCAAAACGAGACAATGGCCATGTTATATTAATGTACATTATATATATACTCATGGATCCTTCAATATAGATAATGAAATTTATTGTTATTAAAATAATATTACATAACATTAGTTTTGTAAAAATAAAAATTATAAGGCTCAAACACCAAAATCAATTCCCAAAATTAAATGTACCATATTTTTGAATTAATTATATTGTATGTACAATAATATTAGACCCAAAAATGCCCCAAAAGGGGTCATTGTAGTGTGCTTTCACCTTTTAATCACAACTACCTACTAATTACACTACCTAGTAAACCTACTACCAATTAACCTAACTCAATATTCATTAGTTAACCTAACTTATTATCTATCATAACATATATGTGGCACCTAGGTTGTGCTAAAATTAGGTGGCATGTAGGCCGAGATCATTAAAAACCTATCTATACCTATTTAATACCCATCATAAGTAGTTTAAAGGCTTTATAGTTATTAGTCATGTAACATATGTGCTACCTAGGTTGGGCCTAAAGTTAGAGAGGTCATGGCACCTAGGCCTAGACCACCTAATACCCATCCAATTATACATGACATATATAACTTATAACTAAATAGCTAAAAAATACATATTAGATAGGAACATCAATCTTTGATTAAAATGTTGAAAAACACATTAAAATTTTTGAAAAAGAAAAATGTTGGGAAAAAAATTCTTCAAAAAAATTGAAGTTCATTTCACTAGAATTTGACTATTTAAAATTTGAAAAAATATTTTCCATAAAAAATGACAAAAGAAAGTAAAAACAAATATTCATTTAAAAAAAAATTGTTTGTAGCAAATTATTTGTGAAGTTCATTTTTTAGAACCCTACTTGAACATTTTTTGTAAACCTCTAATTGAAGTGAGGTCCAAAGCAAAGTTATATCCTTCGTCAAGAGCTTTCCAAATATATGTGGCTCGTCACCTACACACAAGTAACTGAAAGCAATTCCCGACTTTTAATGGTCGAGAGTCAAATTGACACTTTGATTCCCGGCCCTTTTTTCAACCATAACTTGTGTTTTAAATACCCAAATGAGATATGCGAGCCTATTTTAAACATCTACTTTCTAAGAGCTTTCCAATGATATAATGAACTTTTCAATCCAATGAGTTTTGACCCTTGCAATTGTTCTATAAAAATTCGAGAGTCCCAATGGACTTTAGCTCCCAAAGTGGGAGCCCATTTGGGAGTGTGTGGTTCATTCCCTCACACCTTCATACACTCTTGGAAGCATGAAATATGACTCTTGGGCTTCACTTTTAGCTCGTACCTTTGCAAGCCCTTGTTTTGATCATGAACCCAAGGTCAAAATCGTAACATATAACAAAAGGAACTTGATGAAGACATTGGTTTGTTAATTGTAAAAAATAATTTACCAATTCAATTTGTTGAAAGTGTTTGGTTCAAAAGATTAAAATTACATTTGTGTCCAAGAATTAATTTTCCTTACCATAGGCAATTTTCATAAGAGATTTTGCCAAATTTGGTGGAGAAAACTAATTTATTATATGTTCTACCTAATTTTTCAAAATGTTATACAATAACATGTTTTGATTTATGGATGAGTAAAGGAGCACATGATATTTTAGCTTTAATTGTAAATGTTTTGGGATTTGATTGGTAACTTAAACATTTTATTATTGGGTTGTTTGAAGTTATAAAAAACTTCGAGACATGCGTTAGCTTGAAATTTGACAAATCCATTGAACAAATTTGGTTTAAAAAAAAATCATTACATATATGACAGATGAGGCCTTTAATGCAATGACTTTTGCTTTGAAATATGTTGTTAGTTATGAAACATTGGGTTTACAAGAAAGCTTCAATAGTACTTATTTTGGGCATGTTATTTTCAAAGCATGACAATATGTTATAGCTATTGAAATTGTGTGCAAAATTTTAAAATATGTATCAATTAAAGCAAACTAAGCAGATTTGCAAAAGTGTATAACTTGGCCCAAAAAATCTAGGAAGGGTAGATTAGAGTGGACTAAAATTTGTGTTAATTCTAGAATACATCATAGGAAACTTAGTACCCTAATGAAAACAATGTGAGTTTTATATATTTTTATATTTAATGAAATTGGAAATTTTTGTCTAAGTTTTTCAATTTGTTTTGTGTGAATGAAATTGGTAATATATTTTGTTTAACTATTTTGTAGGTTTGTTAACAAGAGGCATTTCAAGAGGCATTGTTGTTTTGAGATGTTATAATTTTTTGTTAAAGTAGACAAGTTATTATATGAAGTTGGTTAGTTGAATACCACCACCTCTTACATGCCACATTTGTTAGATCACTGTTGATTACCCTTCCCCTATTGTGACTGCCTGTGTTTTGAACTAATCCCATAGTCATTGATTATTAAGTAATGCGTTGAATTTTGCAATATCCATGATTTTAAAACTTAAAGATGTGCATGATGTTTTGTCATCTTTGTAAAACCTAATGGAAGAGGAATCAATTGCTGTTGATGAGTTAACTTTATTTGCTTCTAAAATCAAAAAAGGAGTTTGTGTTGTGTTAGAATCTTTCCTTTCTTTTTTGAGGAAATTTGAAAAAAATAAAGTTCATAACATACTTTTTGTTGTTGTTAGATCCTAGGTTTATAAGCCAAGTTGTTGAATGTTTTCATTCGTTGGAAGGGAATAAGGTGTTGCTATTGTTTAGGAATATGATACAAATATTTGTATCCCATGTTATTGAAATGCCATCATCATTTGCATCCTTTGGTGAAAACTGAAAGTTATTTTGTTAACATTGGTGTTGATGAGGATTATAGTTTGGATATATTTGAATAGATTACCAAATAAAAATGAACCAACAAAAGAACTTGTGAATAAAGAGCTCTTCATTTTCAAACAGTACCAAGTGGATGTGAAGGAAATAAAATGCCCCTTGCAATGATGGAAGAAACATGAATCAATGTTTCCAATAGTGGGGCAATTATAATAGAAATTGGCCAAAATGATATTTGCGATTTAATACATGCGACTATTAGTCATTTATGATTACTTTTGGACAATTTTGCAACTATTTCTTTTATTAGTCATATTTGCAACTACATTGTAATTAGTTTGTGACTATTTTGATTTTCATTCTTCCATGTGAACAACATTTAATTTGGTTTTCATCTGAGGAAAACTTATGTCCCATTAGTTGCAAACTTGATCAGTTTAGTTGCAACCCTATGAGTATACAAATGTGTATTTTGTTTATTTTAAGGGGTATAGTTGGGTATATTGAGACTTATGAATGTACATTTTGAATGTATATGGATGGCTTCGGTATTATGGTTACACCAAGTGTATTATTTGAGTATAAGAACATGTTTGTCTATAGAATAGAGTTCCATGAGCCATTAGCATGAATCCCTTCCAAGTGTTTAAAAGAAAACTTGATATAAAAAATTTGACAAAATTTAACCATAAAAAGGCAAAATTAGTTAAATTTACATTAGACAAAAACATTCCAAAAAATTCCCAATTTCTTTGTCAAAATATGGCATAATTTCACTTAGAAAAAAACATTATTTCCTCCCCATTTCATAATTGTTAAGCTCATATGAGTGAAATGCCTCACCAAACAGGTCCGCCTTGTAAAAAAATGTTTCACTAAAATGCAATGCCCATCGATGAGGTCATTGTGACCTTCAAATTAATGGAGACCTTTGGGAACATGCTTTCCATCATACATTTTTTTATCAAAATAAAATCTCTTGATTGTTTGTAATTGAATTAGTGTTGATTAAATAAGTTGGGAATCCCATGAAAATAATTAAGATGCCAATGATTAACTAACCAAATGTTGAATTACCCAAGTCTTGCATGTTGGTTAGGGTGAAATAACACTTGAGTATATCTTAATTTAAGCTACCTAAATTAACATGACCGAACTTCATTGAACTATATTAGTGTAACTTATCTACCTTAACCTTCTAACTATGTATATATGTTGCAAGCATAAGAAATTAAACCTCAAGCTTTCACAATGATAAACCAAGTTTTTTACCATTGGATTACACCATTAAAGGATCTATTTAATTTTTGTTAAGTTTTTTATTTCACAAGTTTATTTCACATCACTAAACATAATAATCAAACCTAAGCAACACCTAATGCTAAAAATTAGGTTAAATATAATGTTTAAATTAATCTAATGACTAAATCTATTGATTAAATATAATGATTAAACTTTGACTAAACATTGTTCTCAAATCAAATGATTAAATTAACGAATAAACATAATGATTAAACTCAAATTAAATTTGATGTCTAAATTTAATGATTAAATATAGTAGTTAAACTTAAGCTTTATTTAATGTTTATACCTAATGTTTAAATTTGGGCTAAATTTAATGACCAAATCTAATGGCTCAATTTAAATTAAACCTAATGGCCAAATCTAGTGGTTAAAAGTAATGGTTATACTTAATACTTATTGGCTAAATATAAGTTAAACCTAATGCTAAAATTTGGTTATTTAATGATTAATATAATGATTAAACATAATGGTTAAACTTAAATAAATAAGTGAGTGAATAAATAAGTAGTATGTAAATGTGAGTAGGTAAGTAAGTAGGTAAGTAGATAATAAATAGGTGGGTGAATAATAGATAGATAAATAACTAGCTAGGTAAATAGGTGGATGAATAAGTAAGAGGTAGATACATAATTTAACAAATCATGTCACATTTAATTAAAAAACATTTGTCATTTTGATTAAATGTTCCAATTGATTAAAAATTATTGACCATTTTGATTAAATGTTCCAATTGATTAAAAATTATTGACCATTTTGATAAATATATAACTTAAGTAAATGTATAGAATCAAATAAATCACTATAGTAAAATTGAGCAAGCAGAAAATGCATATGTTATTGAAACCCTTAATCTTTAATCAAAATATACATATCCATTAGTTTAAAAAAATAAATTAATCAACTTGAATCGAAAAAAATTTACGATTTGTCATAGTTTCATGTCACAACAAAATAGCCTCTAATCATCTCAAAAGTTTTAATGGAGCAACACCTGACATCACACTTGGATAACCTTCCATTTGTCTATTGACAATTTTAAGGGGGGCAGCACCCTAGTTGTTGCACTCCCAAATACAACCCCAGGTCATCCCCTTGGCTCAAATAAGCTCTCGCTTATTTGCATTGGTTGACCCAGTGCCCTTATTGTCTGAGTGCTGCTTGATGACTTGGGGAGTGGATGACTTGGATAAGTGTTTAAAGATTGATAACATACTTGGATGATAATCAAGTCATCTATTAAGTAGGTTATTAGATTTTCAAAAATTCAATACCAGGTGGTTATCTATTCGACCAGTTATCTAAAAAATGAATAACTGGCTTGATAACTAGGTCTTGGTCCGATATCAACTTGATCGTATCAACCCGGTTATTAATATCCTACTAGCTGGATACTGAGTTTTTAATAATCACTTAAATTGATAACTACCTTGTATAGAATTTTCAAAAATCTAATAACCTAGTTGGATGACCCGAATATCATTTAGGTAGGTTATCAATATTTAAACACTAATAATTTTTTAAAAAAAAACAGAAAAAAATGATTAATTAAAAATTAAAAAACCTTATCACTGGGTAGTAACTGGCAAGATAATATGTGGTTTCAACTGGTTATTTGATAATGTACCCTTATGCATAACTGACAATTATGACTCAGATTTTTTTGATAACCTACTTGGCAATCAAATTTTTTGGGATATTGATAAACTTTGTGGTGCACCAAATGAAAAAAAAAAAAAAAAAAAACTTCCCCCCTGACACTTAAAAAAAACAAAAAACAACCAAATATTAAAATCTACTCTCACCTTCGTTTGCACACCC
>Ga0116227_10006967_pt1 | contig 22489 bp, 23 predicted proteins | sample S1TSphgellanicum_FD_89693 | JGI IMG/M metagenome (GOLD analysis project Ga0116227, IMG submission 89693) | Host-associated microbial communities from peat moss isolated from Minnesota, USA - S1T2_Fb - Sphagnum magellanicum MG | ecosystem: Host-associated > Plants > Peat moss > Unclassified...
GAAAAACTCTCCCATTGCGAATCTAGGTGCCACACAGACCTAAAAATGATGGCTTCGGAGGAAATTTGCTCCGATTCAACCCCAGATTTTCCACCCAAGTGCAGGCATTTTGGGACTCTGAATCCCATAATCTTGCACTTGTTTGGGCTAAAAACGGTTGAAACCCTTACCCTAAGAGGTTTTATCCTTATTCAGTAAGCCATAAATATATCGGACTTGATGGGAGCATTTCGTCCGAGGTCACTTGATTGAGAATGGCAAGTAACCGTTGTGCGATCTCTTGGGGAGAACGACGAACAGCAAAAATTACCCCATAGTGTATTTGCCCCGAATCAAAGTAACTCTGTAGACGATCGCTCTGACAGGCGTACGGGTTCCTCGGACAATGGGTTCTCCGTGTAGAATCTCATCATCCCGAACAACATAAAGATATTCCGTTGCTTGAACCATGATCACCTCCCAAGTTGGCTATCTTCTATTGTATCGCTCACGTCAATTTTGGACTTTGGACAAAAAGTGCGATTCGTTCACGGGAAATAGCTCCTGCCGTCTTGCAGTCTTGCACTTAGCTAACATCTAAATCAGTATCCAGCTAGCTATAACTCGCTAGTTGACTTATGATCAAAGAACGAATGGCTAAAGGTTCTATGCAGTCTACGACCACCAGTCCAGTTCGTTGGACCATTTCTGATCTGGCGATTTTTGAGGGCGATCGCATCAATCGATATGAGATTATTGATGGAGAATTGTTTGTGACCAGAGCGCCCGATTGGAAGCATCAAGTGGTCTGTGTCAACATTGGAACCATGATTAAGCTTTGGTCTGATCAGTGTGGCTTGGGACAAGCTGCGGTCAACCCTGGTATTGTTTTCTCAGAATCGGATCATGTGATCCCTGATATTGTTTGGGCAAGAAATGAACAATTAGAACGGTTGCTGGATCAAGCCGGACATTTGACTGCTGCACCAGAGTTAGTGGTTGAGGTGCTATCTCCAGGAAAGACCAATGAAAGACGCGATCGAGAAGCCAAATTGAAGTTGTATTCAGTGCAGGGAGTCCACGAGTACTGGATTATCAACATCAAGGAGCAAATTGTTGAAGTCTACCGTCGAGAAAATGCTGTTTTAAAGCTTGTAGCTACCCTCTATCAACAGGATGAGCTAACCAGTCCGATCCTTCCTGGTTTTAACTGTTTAGTTAGCAAGTTCTTCTAATCCTGACCTGGCGATCGCACTGTGAACTTTTTGAACCTGGCAACATAGTCATAATTTCTCCGTTGCGTCATTCATGCAGTGGGTGATGGATTTCTGCCGTGCGACCAGAGTAAACCAAAGGCTTCCTGTTGCTCAAGAAGTGGTGGGTAGTCGAACGCACGTCTGGTGAACTTACAGTGAGACTTACAGCTAATTTCGTTCAAACAAACCACAAAATATGGTGATAATGCCGTCGGTTGGTTAAATCACTGTGGTGCATTTGTTTGAAAATAGCTGTATGATTGGGCTTTGGACAAACGCAAATAGTTAGCATGGACAAAACTCCACAGCAGCTGCAAAGGGGAGAATACCGGGTGGCACCCATACCCAATTTGGGGCAGAGGATGCGGGCAGAAAGGGAGTAATAAGCCGTCTAGCTCAAGAATTTAGTTAACAATAGCCTGGATAACTGCCAAAATTCCGCCAACATCGTCAAGGTAATATCTTTTTTCATCAATTAAGACCACTTTTTGCAGCAGTTGGAGAAACTGCCAGATTTCCCCAGTTGTGACACAACCATAGATGGGTATTTCTGCTTGTTCAGATGCGCGATTAAATAGATTTGCTCCTACCATCTGAGCGATACACTGTCCCAAACCAGCTTCAACATCATTTTTTTTGGCTTCTACAACAGTCAGGATGGGTGATCTTAAAGGTGGTACAGGTGGAGCTAATGCGAGAATAAAATCACACTCCCCTGTTAGACCCAAGGATGGATCAACATCCAGTCTTTGTCCAGAAAAAATTGCCAGTTTATTTTGACTTAAATCGCGGCAAGCTAGTAAAATCGGCACGATAATAAACTCACTGCGAGCTTTTTCACTAATTAAAGCTAGCTGTGTGCGCTTTCCTAAAATTTCCCTTAACCAGGTGGGTTGAACAATGGGTTTGAGTTGAGTGAATAAATCAGCCTCTTGGGTAGTGATTCCCAAATCAGCTGCTGCTTTTTCTAGAGTAAAGTCACTGTACGCCATAGGGTTGACGTCTTCTACCTCAGGAATTGCTCCTATTTTAGAGCGCCTTGGCTCCCGCCGCAGTTTCTGGCGATGGACGCGATCACTTCGGTGCGATCGCTCCTTGGGATGGTGATAATACGGGGACGGCTTGCAACTAATTATTCCCGTAGCTACCAACTTGATGGGGGATAGGTTTTCCTCCCCACCAGGTAAAATCAGGAAAACGATTAGGTCCCACAATCAATGATTTTAAAGACGTAGCATTTACATTAGGTTGCCCTGTTCCCATTGATTTAGGTCCTAAGAGGGTGTTTGAAAAGGGTCAGCTTGAGCCTCAAGTGCAACTCAATGGTGCGATCGCAAACCCCAAAACCCTTATTCTCTCGTAGCCGCTTCTCAGTGGCTGGGGTAGTAAAATCCACGCTCCAGGACTTTTCAAACATCCTCTAAGACCTAAAACTTGCTCTAATCGGAAAACCTACCCTTGAAAGCCTCCTTATCCTCCAAAAAGCTCCCTCAATCTATCCGCTGCCTATCCTGCATTGATTTTGGTGATAGTGTCATCGCCAGTTGACAAACCAAACAGAATAATCATCTAGTAATTGATAGTTTTTTGAGTCTTCATCTGTACTTTTTAAATCTGCAAGATTTAGAATAAACCTCCTGTTATCTGATACTCTCTTCATCAATACTTGAAGTCCATAAAATTCATCTATTTCCTTAGTAAACTCCAGGAATTGATAGGTATCTAAATAGGAAGGTCTTGTTTTTCTTAACTCGTTATGCTCTTTCTTGGAACCTCCTCCTATGATGTAGTATTCTTCCCATTGAAAATCCTCTATCCCCGTTACTATACAAGGAAACTGCAACTCTTGCTGGAGGTAGTCACGATAAATTATTAAAGTATTTCTATTAACATCGGGAATTTCCCCGTCTGAGTCTAACCCCAAAATTTCTCCTACTCTCACCTCTTGTTCATCTAAATTCGACGACATTGGAGAATTAGTTGCTTGAACGATTGGTGCCTTGATTTTTATTTGAGGAAGAGACTGAGACTTATTCTGGAGTTTGAGTAATTCTGCAAAACCCTTAGATTTTTTAGCCATAATCGATTCATTTCCTTATAATATGTAGCTAAAAATTGACATTGGAGGCTATTATAGCGGTTTTCCCTGCAAATTACCCCAGTTATTTTCCTAACTGAGTCCACCTGAGTTACTCCCTTTACATCAAAAGGGGACATATGAGGATCTCGGTGTTGGAATTGGGGGTAGCTAAACGTTTTCACCTTTGGCGATCGCTCAGTCCTAAAGATGTGAAATTTTTTAGGTTTCCAACTAATCCGATTTGACCCAATCGGTAGGGGAAAAAAAAGCCAGTCGGCTATGTAAATGCTTGGATTGTTTCCAACTAATCCGATTTGACCCAATTGGTAGGGAGGGAAAAACTTCTGGAAGTTATTTTTTTAAAGAATTAAGTTTCCAACTAATCCGATTTGACCCAATCGGTAGGGCTGAAGCTCGTGCTAAAGCGAAAGCAGCTCAAGAAAGTTTCCAACTAATCCGATTTGACCCAATCGGTAGGGGACACCAGGCGAACTAGATGCCTTCGCAAACGCCCTGTTTCCAACTAATCCGATTTGACCCAATCGGTAGGGTAACAACGATGGACCACGCCCGCTACGACGGATTGTTTCCAACTAATCCGATTTGACCCAATCGGTAGGGGTAAAAACTCCCCCCACCCCCTCGGGTGACGGAGTTTTGGTTTCCAACTAATCCGATTTGACCCAATCGGTAGGGTGCCACAAAAGACCAACCGTTAGGGTTGATCTAGGCGGGTTTCCAACTAATCCGATTTGACCCAATCGGTAGGGATGTTACGATCTTCCCCCCTGTGGGGAGAGTTTGTTTCCAACTAATCCGATTTGACCCAATCGGTAGGGGCCCCCACGCAACCGCTTCAAAGTGTTGGGAATGTTTCCAACTAATCCGATTTGACCCAATCGGTAGGGTTCAGAGATACTATTTTCTCAATAAGCAGGGAAACGTTTCCAACTAATCCGATTTGACCCAATCGGTAGGGACCAAGGATGTTCTCCTTGGAATTGGGGTGTTTCCAACTAATCCGATTTGACCCAATCGGTAGGGTTTTCAAGCAAATCAAGCCAAGGCAATTGAGATAGACTTGGGTGTTTCCAACTAATCCGATTTGACCCAATCGGTAGGGAAGGCTTTTGTTAATAGAGATCGTCATGAGCCTTTTTGTGTTTCCAACTAATCCGATTTGACCCAATCGGTAGGGTACACTTTATTATTTTCGGAGAACAAAATGTCTAAGGTTTCCAACTAATCCGATTTGACCCAATCGGTAGGGTTTTCGTCGGGGAAAACCCACACGACACACGTGAGTGGGGTTTCCAACTAATCCGATTTGACCCAATCGGTAGGGCTTAGATGCTATTTTCGCTTCCGCCGTTATTGTTTTGTTTCCAACTAATCCGATTTGACCCAATCGGTAGGGATAACTCGTTGCCTTTCCCCAATCTCCCTTCGGTTTCCAACTAATCCGATTTGACCCAATCGGTAGGGGTACCACTTCACGTGGACGCTACACCCAGTAGCGCCTCGTTTCCAACTAATCCGATTTGACCCAATCGGTAGGGGTAGGGGTAATCTTCTTTTCTCCCGAGATCGCAAAAAAACGTTTCCAACTAATCCGATTTGACCCAATCGGTAGGGGATACGTTAAACCCAAACCAAGATGATACAAATACCAGCGTTTCCAACTAATCCGATTTGACCCAATCGGTAGGGTTACGAGGACTTTTTTATGCGTTTACCTTCCGTGTTTCCAACTAATCCGATTTGACCCAATCGGTAGGGTTTGTTTCTTGGTTTTTGTCAAATTCTTTTCAGCAAAGACGTTTCCAACTAATCCGATTTGACCCAATCGGTAGGGTTGCAAAGCATCTGCTGAAACCCTCGGGAACGGAGTTTCCAACTAATCCGATTTGACCCAATCGGTAGGGCAGATGTCAAGATTAGGATTGATACCGCCACTCACTATGTTTCCAACTAATCCGATTTGACCCAATCGGTAGGGTCATTCCTCTTGGCTGTTTTTTTATAAATAGCTGCTTAACCTTTTGGTTTCCAACTAATCCGATTTGACCCAATCGGTAGGGTCAGCCTGTTGCTTCGCAAAATTCTGAAACTGTTCAAATTCAAGTTTCCAACTAATCCGATTTGACCCAATCGGTAGGGGTGGATCCAAAAATCGCCGAACGTTTAACGGAGGGTTTCCAACTAATCCGATTTGACCCAATCGGTAGGGTTTCTGTTTTGTTCTTCTTTTCTTTTGTTGTTTTTGTTTCCAACTAATCCGATTTGACCCAATCGGTAGGGTTGATTTTGAAACCACTCGCGGTGCAACTCGGGTTTCCAACTAATCCGATTTGACCCAATCGGTAGGGTGCAACCTGCTTCGGTGCCTGCTTCGGTGTCTTGGTTTCCAACTAATCCGATTTGACCCAATCGGTAGGGAGAACCCACATACGGCTCCAAAGATCAGGAGGAAAGTTTCCAACTAATCCGATTTGACCCAATCGGTAGGGTCAAAGGCTACCAAGACTGCACCCACTAACCGTTTCCAACTAATCCGATTTGACCCAATCGGTAGGGATAGCCTATTTTAAACGAATTAGGCAAAAAATCCACAAGTTGTTTCCAACTAATCCGATTTGACCCAATCGGTAGGGTTGGGGTAGATTATTTGCGGGGATCTGCTGCACAAAAGTTTCCAACTAATCCGATTTGACCCAATCGGTAGGGAGTTCGTTCAGCAGCCCTTGTCCCGTAAGGATTTCAGACGCCAAATCGACGCACCTCTGAAAAGAATTATATATCTTGTATGTTCTTGGGTCAAATACAGACCTGAAATCCTTACCCAGTAAGCCATCGACGCACCTCAACGAAAAATATAGGCTTACAGCGATTTCGCGAGGTGCGTCGATTAACATCTGAAATCTCCCTTCCAAATTTCCAGAAACTAGACTACATAATACTTTGGCGGTTTCGAGGGGGCTTCTCCACCAATAGTCAACACCCTCGAAACTGCTTCCTGTGATATCCAATAGAACCGTACATTATCTTCCACAGGCTTAACTAACTTTTTAACCTTATCATAAAGTTCTCGCATTTCCTCTAAACTGAGAAAACATTCAAACACAGAAAATTGGGTTCTTCGCCCATATCCTTCTAAGAATTTAGATAATTTTGTCCGTCTTTTATCATCAGGAATATCATACACAACTACTACTAACATTTACATTGCTCTTAAAAAAGGTTCATAGGGGACTCCAGATAACAAACTATGTTTATATCGTCTGACTTGTAATTGAATTATATGACGATATGTTACTTGAGATTGCAAATCTGGATGAGAGGATTCTTCGTTCATCCGATTCTCAAAATATTTTATAAATACCCGTCTTGCTAATTGATTTAAATACACTCCCTGTGTCTTGGGAACTATGTCAAAATCTTGAGGTTTAAAGACAGCAGTATTAATAATTTTTAAAACTAAGCTATCAACAATAGGAGAACGAAATTCTTCCATCAAATCAAAGGCAAGATAGAATTTTTGGTGTTCACCATAGTGAAAATTTCCTAAATAAGGAGAAAGTCCTTCAACAATAATAAAACTTAAGACATTATTAAACAAAAGTGTGTAACCAAAACTCAATAAAGAATTTATGGGATCAGTGGGTGGTTGACGGTTACGCAAAGAAAATTCAAATTTTGGATTAGTAATTAATTTACTAAAAGCTCGGAAATACCTGGCAGCAGCAACACCTTCATAACCACGTAAAGTATCTAAATCATTTGTCAACTCTAGGGCTTCAATATCTTGACTGATACCAGAAATAGCTGTTTCTATGTCCACCTCTTTACGCTTGCGGTTCAACCGCAACAATAGCTGTTTAGAGTTGGTTAATTTACCGTAGACAATGGCTTTGGAAATATTCAACTGAAACCGAGCATTACTACGTTTTTCAATTTGCACTAATTCTATGTTTAAATGCCTTGACTCTGAACTCCATAAATGACCATAATATTGACCACTTTGGCTAAGAAATAATACAGGAATTTGTTCTTGTAAACAAATTTGAATAACAGGAGTTGATAATTGAATATTGCCAAAAACAAGAATTTGCTCTACCTCTCGAATAGGTATTTCTAGCTTAGGTTTTTCAGACACATGAATAATGAATCGCTGGTAATCTTTGTAAATATTTGTGCCTTGTTCAATCAAATATATAGCTGCCATTTCTTGATGAAAAATATTTTTCTGAAAGGTACTATTCTCTTCTGTATCAACAGATGATTCTACTTCTGCAAGGAAAGGTTGATGTAAAGTTGCAATATCTGCTATATTCTCGTTCCCATCTCTTTCTGGAGATATAACCTGCTCCACTTGGAAGCTAGGATAGACTACAGGTTCAGAAGGATCTATATGGAAGAAAGATTCTTCAGAAGTTTTTTTTTACTAGGATATTTATTTTTATTTTTTGCTTTCTTATTTTCCATTCCAGATTTTAACTTAACTGTATTTGCGTCTAGAGGAAAGATGGCATTTTCTAAAAAACCATGACCTAGGAATCGAAACCCACGTTCAAAATTAGTAATTTGGGTCTTTTCAGCATTGATCATCAAACCTATAGAATGTAAAAGATTGGTAATTTCTAATCGAGCTTGCAAAATTCGCTCTTGAGTACGGGCTAAAACCAGAAAATCGTCTGCATAACGCACAAGTTTTAAATCAGTTGCGCTCACCAACTCATCAAACTCATGCATATAAATATTCGCTAAGAGGGGAGAAATTACAGCACCTTGGGGAATTCCTTTTTGTGGTAATATCAATCCATCTCCAGTCATGACTCCAACGGATATCCAAGATTTTATTAGACCTAAAATACCTGGATGATTAATGTGCAGTTTAATTTCGGTTAATAATCTTTGATGGTCGATATTATCAAAAAATTTGACTAGATCCGCATCTAATACCCAATAATATCCTAAATCTCGCCAATCTGCGATTTTTTCTACTGCATTGATATAAGATAAATTGGGACGATAGGCAAAACTAACAGGCGAAAATTTCTCCTCCATGACTTCATACAATATATTTAATAAAGCCTGCTGTACAATTCTGTCGCGGACAGTGGGGATTTTCAAATCTCTTTGAGTGCCATTCTTTTTGGGAATAATTACCTGTTTGCAAGGTAGGGGTTGATAACGATTATTAGCAACAGCATCGCGCAATTGATAAATATTCAGGGTTTGATTGCGGGCAAAAGCATCAACAGTTTCTCCATCTACGCCCGCACAACCGCGATTTTGAGCTACTTTTTCCCAAGCGCGTTGAAAATTATTGATGTCAAGAAATCTACGAGCAATATAAATCATCATAGTATCTCATGGTATCTTGGGGACAGTCCAAAAATTAAAATAAAGGAACGCTACTTAAATTTGCTGACAACATGATTTAATTCCTCTACTAACCAGGATTCACCATCATTTTCTAAAAATACTTGTAGCAAAGTGCGAAAATACCATACAGTTCCTTCCTTTCCACCATTAAACTTGAGCCATGTTGCTTCCCCTTCCCTAGATAAAGATTTCAAAATACAACGCGCATTATGCAATTTATCTGCTAATGTAACTCTCCGAATCGAAAGTGAAGCATGACGCAATTTTTCAATATGTTGCAGTTTACGTTCCTGCCAAGGTGGTTTTGGTATAGTATTTGTCTCAGTGCAACCATCAACTATTTCGGTTACTTTTTCACCAAACAGCTCTAAAATTACCTTGCGAGTTGCTTGTCCTCCTTGATCTTCGATCGCATCGTGTAATAGAGCAGCTATGGCTTCATCTTCATTGCCACCATCTTCTAATACTAGTGCCGTTACACTTAATAGGTGACTAATATAAGGTACATGATCTCCCTTTCTAGTTTGTTTAGCGTGTAGTTTGGTGGCGTAAACCAAAGCTTTCTCAAACTGCGCGGATAATTCGTTCAAATTCATACCGTCCTTTTAGTAATTATTTATAAAGCTTGTAAATAGCATCGATATCTGTCGTCATACGTTGTCGCAGATCCCAAGGTAAAATCACTTCTACATTCGGTCCCCAAGCTCGTAAACGCATCACAATATTATTATCATTAACACGATAATTAACTTGACAGTAAATATCTTTTTCCGACCGAGATTCTATAGTTGAAAGGAGATATTTTTGCTTTCCCAATTCAGTAAAACGGTAATATTTATATTTTATTAATTTTTCCACCTGTTGAACAGAGATTTTTTTAAACATTTCATCCCGTTCAGTTCCAGCGATATAATAACTATAGAAATACTGATTAAATCTCAAAACCAGTAATTCCTGTGGCTTATGGATATCAAATCCCCAAGCATCTGACATTTTGTTTTTAATATCATTTGGAGAGGGTGGATATTTACCTTGACATTTATTGACAAAATGCTCAGGAATATTTGTATAATCTATATCTGGCTGCAATTCATCAAACTTGATAATTCGGTCAAGACGATAATCGTACCAATTTATTTCGCTCCAACTATCTTCGTTATCTTGCTTGGGAGTTTGACCATAGCCAAATAAATAGGGTGCTCGTTGGTAGTAGTAAATACAAACTGGATAAACGATACAATCCACATTCTCTTGATATAGCTTGGCACTCTGATAGGTTAGCCTGACTAAAGGTACTTGATCTTGTGCCCAAATATTTTTTAATTGTTTTTGTAGTAACTCAACTTGCTCGTACAGCTTGGGATGAACTATGTATTCTGCATGAATAAAGAATCTTTGAATACCATTAATTGGTTGAGATAATGAGTTATTGAAAGCCGACAATTCCTCGTTTGTGAACTGTTCGGAAGTAATTTGTATTTCTTGAAAACGAGTTAAGAAAAATTCGGGGAAATTATCTACTTTTAAGTATTCCTCTTGATTTTCCGTTCGGTGATTACTTATTTTCTGTAACCACCCCAAAGTTACTAATGACCCAAAATCATATTCTTTCAAATTTCGACTTGTGACAGAAAATAACCGTCCATCTAATAAAGACTTAGAGAATCTACGGGATCTTTGATCATTTTCTGATGAATTCGTAATCGTGCCAGTCAATAATAAATTTTCTAATTCATGAGATTGAATCGAATAATACTCAGAAAATGACTGACACCATTTATTCTTATCAATATTTAGACTTGAAGCAAATAACCAATCAGTTAATTTGGTAGCACAACGACATTCTTGAGTATGTAGAATAGGAACTTTATCGCGGGAATGTTGCCTCTCCGCGTCTAAAAAAAATAAATTACGCCATTGAATAAAAGTAAATTCTTCTTTTAATTCTAATTTAAGTTCATCAACATCATCTCCATAGAGAGAACGTAAGATAACCCATAACCTAACTGCTTTACCTAAATTTTGTTTCAAGGAGCCTGGCGTTAACATTTTTAAGACTTCTATACTGGGAGGATAGTTAAAAACTTCTCTCTTCATAGTGTTTTTGGATACTCATAGATGTATGCTTCTAGATTAGCAGCAAATGGAAAGTGCTATTTCCATCGGGTAACCACATCTCAACAAAGAGGCAGGGAGCAGGGAGAAATGACCTCTGGAGTGGAGTGGAGTGGAGCGAAGGGTCTGAGTCCCCCACTTCTGTTAAGTGGTTCTCGTTCAGGTGGTGTCGAATCCCCATCTGAACCTTCTCCCCGGCCTCTTTCTCAATACTGCTCGGTTAAGGAATTTCTTGCTTGAGGCAAGCAGGGGGAGAGTTTTGCCTCCCCTGCTTATCCGAGCAGTATTGGGGGGTATTTTATCTCAAATCTAAGTGGCATAAGCATTTTGGGTAAGTCGTTTAAATCTTTGAGAGAAATCCGGGTTCAGTAGGGATTGTTATTTAATTTATGTTCCCCATAACGATGTAATATCAGTTTCCCCTCAACAGAACGACAGCTAACCCGGACACCTTGGGTAATCCGAAAATGGTCTATATCACCCATATTTTCATACTTATCATACCGCAATCCTCCATGCTGTTTAAGAATAGCTGTATCACCATTTGACTGATTTAATAAACAAGCAACTTTCGCCAATGTTTCCTGTAGCTTAACTCTAGCTTTATCTTCTTTTTGTTGATTGTAATCAGCCCGAAAGGTATCTAGATATTCCAATCGGGGAAAAGTCAGTAAATCTCCTGAGAGAAGCTGCTCTTTACACTGATTCCAAATTAATTGTCCCCATGTAGAAAGCATCATTTTTTGATCAATTTCCACCAACATTGCTTCTGGTATTTCCGCTGTTTCACTAATTGTTAGTTCTACCCCTGCATCTAATAAAGCTAACTGTAAAGTATGGGGTTGAATTGAGTTAATATCAACAGCGATTGGTAACCGGGGGATCGTGATTAAATCTGACTTTTCTCCCTCAAAGATATAAATTATCTCATCGGCGTAAAACATCCCTATCGTATTGAGATAGCCTTGTAAGCTTTTAAAGCTACCAACTAAATTAAAAGTTATTTTGTATTTACTTGCTTTATATGCAGGAATAGTATCCTGTAACCAAACAATTAAATCATCAATTCCCAGGGAAAAAGCTTCGGTACTAGCAGTTGAAAGCCCACTTGGAGTGTAGATACTAGTATTAAGTAAATCTTGTTTTCTCAGAAAATCTTCGATGATTTTAGCGGTAGTTTTTCCTTGTGTAGTATCGGTAGAAATCAGAAAGTGAATATCTTCTTTTCCCTGAGGGAGATTTTCTTGGTAAATACCGTAAATCCCATTTAATTCGGCACTAGCACGGCGAATTTGGGGTATTTTTGCCCCCGACAGTTGTAGATCGGCTCTTTGTTTCAGGGTAGTGATAACTTCCTTAACGTGATTGGGGGTTCTATCTTCGCTGAGGTTAGCAGTATCTCGCAAGTAGGCATACCAATCTTTTTCTTCGGGGTTATTACGATTGATTTGATTCGTGAGGAGACTAGTCCCGATGGTAGAAATGATAACTTTACGCATGATTAAAGACGAGGCGAGAGGTACGGAGTTGTTTACAAAAATTAAATAGAATTGCTAGAGTACTTAATACAAACCCTAGAAATTACTACCCGATGTTTTACCAAAGTTTTTGAAAATTATTTGGTCGATTCGACTGGGAGTTGAGGAATTGTAGAAACTGTCTTGACTCTGGAGAATTATCAGGAAATATTGTCAACAGTTCCAAATAACCTCGGGTTTTTCTGGGTTTGGGTTTTTGATCTTGAGGGTTTTTCACCACATGCACGATGGGATACATCCGATGCCAAAGTCTACCAATTTGACCCATTCGTCCAGTAATCGATGAGCGGTAAATGGACTGTTCTGGTTGAGTTTTAGAAGTTGCTTGTTGGTAAGCCTCATGCAACCAAAAAATCGCTTTGCTGTCTTCTACATCCTGGGCTTCCCGTCCCCAAACCTGTACGGTATCGGGATGCCATGCTTCCCGCCAAGATGCTTTTTGTTGGGGGTTGGGTGTCAACCCTTGCAATTGCATCCAATCTTGGGCGGTTTGCCGAACCTTATCGATGAAACTACCCACTTGATCTAGCTTGCGTACTTGTACATCTGTCATCAGCGATCGCTCCCCCAACCACTGCCAGTGACAACCAATCAGAGACTTATATTGGTCTTCGTAATATTCTTCAAAAAATAGGCGATGGTCTGCTCGTCGCCAAGATTTCCCGAAACCACCTAAAACCATGGCAAATCGGGTTAAAGCTGCCACTAATTTTTTCAGTGTTTCTTCATGTTCAGGATTCGGTAACCGCTTGGCTAACAACCAGGTTAATTCACCTTCAAGATGATAAGTTGGTTGGCGATAACGACCTTTACCAAAGCTTTCCGAATTATAATCCTTGAGTACCCGGAAACTCATCCCCAATAATCCGATCATTGCCTCACCGTGAATTCCCCCAAAGAGATGATTCACAATTTTATCTGCCATATCTGCATTGGTCAGTCCGCCAAACAGCCGCAAGGCATGACCACGCACCGCTGCGCGAAAAATATTCGCTCGAAACTCCCCGGTTCCATCAATCAGCTTGGCTGCTTGTCCTTGCCCTTGGAGTTTAGTATGGTAAAGAACATTGCCCGTATGAGTTTCCGGCTGTCCGTATCCAGCACAGACACGACAACCAATCCCCGTTGAAATGGCCTTACCCCAAATATCCCAGATAATTTCCCACTCGGAATCTGGTAACAAGGTATTGCTAGAAATCCCAAACCTCAATTCTGGTTGATGTAAAGATATCTGGATGAAAGCACCACTATCTCTCTGACTAGATTTAACTTGCCAATTTTGCTGGGGGTGAACAATATCTACTAAATTTTCAGTCCAAGCAGTATCTGTAGGATAAGCACCATGAAAACGGAGAATACCGGGTTGGAAATCACCATCGGGGAGGGATTTACCACAATAGCGTTCAGCTTGTTCCTTGGTACAAGCGCGACGGAATATCCCTTTCATACTACTACCAGGATAAAAGGGCCAGCCCCTAGCACCAATGACAGGACGAATGACACCATCATCTTGTCCGCTATTGGTGATAAATCGCCAAGTTAAATTATAAAGGCGAGTTTGGATATTAGCGGGGGGTGGGGGAAGTTGGGGATAAGTCTTTTCTACCCACTCCGACGCCCAAAGTATGGCATCTTGTTTTTCGGCGCCGGGAATCAGTCGTTGAATTTGACAACGTCCGCCAATTTGGGCACGGAATAACATGGGGACTTTTTTCGCAGGTTCAGGAATAGCCATGATTTTTTACCCCCTATTTATAACGTTGGGTCCACCACACAATACAGTCGCAGAGTTGGCTTAAAACCGCTAAAGTCACTCGCTGTTCATCTATATCTAACCTCCAGAGTTGGTCAGACATAGCTTGGATTTGGTTGACATTATTGGCATTGATTGGTTCATTGGGAATTAAAACCCCAGCTTGTTCCATCACACCAACCAGTGCATCCCACGTTTCCTGCCAATATTGGGATTTCTCAGGTTCTTTAGCCTGCAAACGCAGATGTTCACCCCAAAACCGCTCTAATCCATAAGCAACAGCCATCCGCATTTTATAGGACTGGTTCAGGGACTTCTCATCACGTTCTTTAGCAGCTAAGACCAACCTTTGAGCTTCCCGGTCTAAATCGTAAGATTTCCAACCCATGATTAATAATCTCCTGCCAATCTAACATTACAGTGACCAAAGCCAATGGACTCCAACCCCCCAAAATACAGTTCTTGAGATGTTTTGCCACTCCCAAAAGGTTCCCAACCCTTTTGTTTCACCGCCACGGGAAATATTAAAATACTTCCTTCTGGTAAAGCTTCTACGTTAAAAAATGCCTTGCCATCTACCCTTTTCTCATCATCTGCGAGTTTCACCCGACTTTGACGATAGAGGGCCATATCATGCAACATGGCCATATCCTTGTCGGCAACTACCAGCAAATTATGTGGGTTCAAATCAATATCAGTTGGTATCCAAACTGAAAGATCCTCCTGATGCTCAATTTCAATGAAACCTAAATTGAAAAAGAGAACTCGATGATTAGTACCCACTTGACGACTCTGCAATCCTTTTGGTGCAGTATATGGTTTGGGTAACACTGCATCGATACCAACAATTTTTTGATAACGTTTAAGTAACAAAGGACAAGTAACCCAAACAATTGGTTGACCAGGACAAAATACTGGCAACCACACCAGAGAGGCATATTCAAACTTGACTAATGCTTCTGTAGTCTTGTTTTCCTCCCCTTGTACAGCTTCATGACCATACCATTTCCGTTCTGTCTCGGTTTTGATTGTTTCTGAATCTTCTGTACTTTTAATCTGTCCCCGCATCTCTGCCCGAAATCTACCACGAATAGAACTCCCAGGTATTATCCCCGTGCGAGTAAATTGGTCGCGGAAAATTAAGTTGAGATTGCCAGTTTCTTCTCCGGCACTAGCTCCGATATGTAAAGGCGCAAAGGTTTCAATGATTCCGTAGGCTTTATTATACATTATATATCTTCCCCATGAATTGTCGGTGTAGATTTTGGTAAGGGCAGAGCTAAACCACATCCCCAGCGTTTGAGTGAGGGACCTTCCTGGGGGAACCATTGCTCACTCCAATTTTGCCAAGGCTGATTGATAGATTGTTTGAGGATGTAAACTGTACCCGCAGGAACTGCATAACGCCCCCTGGATAATCGCTTGGGTTGACTTCCTTGACCTCCTAATCGGTAACGAAAAGGTATAGCACGGTCTGTGAACAGTGCTTCCACCTCCCAAACATTTTGTGCTTGGCTTTCTGGTTCTGCTCGCTTGCTCAAGTAGATCGGTTCTCGCTTTGACAACCGATTGGAACCCCAAACTCCGGGGGTAATTAGGGCAAAGGCAGACCCCACAGGTGATTTTAAAAAGTCATTGAGTGTACTAGTAATAGGTTTGCACTGCACATCCACAATGTGTCCCTCACCACCAAAACGATACCAACCAGGATCAAGTGGAGTATTGGCAAGATAGACCAAACAAGTATCAGGTTTCATTTGCACTGAGTTTTCCAGAAACAAGCTACCTTGTTGATCACTATTTCTGATCACATGCCGTTCTTCCAATTCCAAACGCGGGTGTAAGTGTGCGAGGAACTTCCACGGAGCCTTCTCAACTACTGTCGGTTCATTCCAGTTATTAATAGCTAACCAAGTGTTACTCTCATATTTATCATTAGCTTGAGGTAGCCATGCTTTTTTTGTCCTATCCCAACTGAGGATATTGACAATTTTGCCCTCTTTAACTAAATAGTTGCGTGGAGTTGGTACGTAAAAATTTTGTGTGTTTGACATTACTTCATCTACATTTCCCCAAAAGGGACCTGCCAACATCAAATCACGGATATCTGTATCTTGCTTTTGAGCAGCTGCAAATAAACCCGATAGCGTGGCAGCACTGGGAGGAAAACTACTACCAGAACGTCCTACGAGGTTTTCTGGTGAGAGAAATCTGCCCGAACTACCGTAGAGTAAACCCAATGATTCGATGATGATTAGATGTGTAAAGGGAGAACGTGGTGGAAGATATTGTGGTTCTACTGTTGACATAGGTGAAATCCCACTTTGGCAAGGTTAATAATCCAGTCCGTTAGAGCTTTTTTGTCGTCGCACTTGGTGTAGCTTTTGGGATCGCCTAAAATTCCCGATTGATTAACTGTCAAGTCTACTTCACTGTCATGCCACCAGTTTCCTGTATCTTCAATTACGTCCACATGATGGGGAAAATATATCTCCAGCAAAGCTAGGGCAATATCTAAACCATCCTCATCGAAAGCGTGACGAGATTCTAAAACAGCAACGTCGTTGTATATGTGCGTCCAATTTTGTTTGGCTTTATTTTCGTTTTTCTCGCGATCGCGATAATTCGCCAGCAACCCTGATTCTAACAGCCACCAAGGACATACCCACTCTAAGTGATTACCGTTATTAAATAAGATGCGAAAGGCAATGCGATCGCGTCCATGATTTTTAGCTGATTTTTCAGCTTCCCGACAGTGTTGCAATACATCCCGTTGCGGGATACCGGGAAAAGCCCAAACAAAACCAACGCTAACGGTAATTGGCTTTTGATTAACTTTATTTTCGTGCCAAATCTCCTTGTTAAACTTGCTAAACCAATCAACACAATACTTTGGCTCTAATTTTTCGCTTTTACCTTCCTCGTCATAAAAAGCACCTAAGAAGTCATCACCTCCAGCATAAATAACCCGACCAAATTCAAATGGTCTTTTTTGAAAGGACTTACCCCAATTCCGCATTTTTTCGCTGAATTCATGGGTTTTTTCGGGGGATTTTTTCAGGTAATCACCAGCTTTGTCCCCATCTCCTTGGAACCAACCTTGAAAACCCTCTTCATATCTATTGAGATCTTTAAACGATTCTGGACGTAGGTCTTCTGATATCTGTTCAGTATCTTTACTAAAATCCAACTTCTTAAAACGTTCAATAAATTTGTGAGAAACACTTTCATAGGTAATTATTCGCTTGATTAACTCCGGCACACTCAATTCTTCATCAGGATCAATCAAAGATTCTCCTAATTTATCACTTAGTGCTTTATAAAACCGTTGAACCTCAGCTTTTTCTTTCTGATAATCATACTGACGAGGATCTGATATCTGACCCAGACGAGGATATGCGATCGCATCCGTACCAGAAAGGGTAGAACTCTCACCCTGCCAGTTGATTCCAGTCCAATCACGCCAGCGTTTCTTTTCATTCATCTTCTGTCTAACATCCACAATACTTTCACCAATTTCTCCTTGAACCCAGAAAAATTCCCAAGTATATTTGGACCACAAACCCCAAACTCTTTTCCACGATTTATATTCAAACTCACCTTGAATATTTTCCTCAATCCACTCTCGGCAACTTTCGGTAATGCATTCCCAAGCTTCTTTGAACACCGACTCTGCTTTTTTCTCTGGGAAATCACCCTCAATAATAATCTGATTGGGCATTCCTTGGGTAATGTTTGGTAATGCTGGAGATATCACTTCACAACCCGCTTGCTCCGCTGCATCACAAATAACCCAAGATAAAAAAGAGAGTAAATAAGAACTCCCGTATAAATCTCGTAATTTTCGTGATTTCTCAATGAAGCCCTGGACCGGAGAAAAGGTAATTATAGTGTATGGGAGTTGACTCATAATTTTACTTCCTGACAACTTAACATTTCGTCAAATGAATTAAAACCTCTGCCAGTGATCTTACCATCGGACGTTGGGATAAATCTTCACCTCGTTTTAAGCGGTGAACACTACCCCTAAGTAAAGGATATTTCTCTATCAGTTCGTTAGTTTTCTCCTTCCAGTTATTGGCAAAAATAATCTCGTCTGCATCTGCATCTAATTGACTATTAATTTTGGCAACAATTCTTAGTCCAAGTCGCTGACAGAACTTTTCCCACTCGGCAAATTTATCCACATCTCCGGATAATATAACTGCGTGGGTTGCTCCCTTCATGATTGTTTCATTTTCTGGCGAGATAATACCACCAACATCGATAATATTGATCTGCTGGTTTGCATTCCTAACCCATTGAGAGGCTTGATTGGCAAATTCTGGGGTAAGTTCAGACTTTAAGCGGGGTTTATAGTCCGTTGCTAATCCCTGATTATGTTCGTAGGTTTGTTGATACCATGACCCTTCTCCGTCAGGACAAGCGGTAATCACATAAGGATAGGGAGCACCCAATTCCCCTAACATTGCCTGTTTTAACCCTTCTCGCAAACAAGATTTTCCCGAATGAGGTGGACCACACAATACAACTTTGATGATATTACGCTCTGGCTGAGATTCCTTCGTTTCAATTACATCTCCTACTTGATATGTAGGGGAGCCATGGGAGATAGTTACTATATAGTTCTTGTATCGCATAGCACCAGTTGGGGTACTAACTTTACTCCCCATTTTGGGGTCAAGAACGGCAACAATTTGATATAAATGGGCAAGTTTATGAGCAATAGTATAAGCTACGGCCACTGTTTGGGGACCGTCAATCAATATCCGCTCTCCCCCAGTAATTTCCCCGGACTCAATCATTTGATTTAACAACTTCAATGCGTCTCGAGCAATCTTATCGCCCTGTGCGGGTAAGGTACGATTAAATCCTACCCGCAATATCTCACCCTCTACTTTTAACTGGTAGCTGTACATAATAACCGTATACTTTTTGTCACAATTATACCATGTCATGCAGCATAACATGGAGGTGGAAAGGGGGCTTTCCAGGATGTAGACAATTTGTTATATCTTTTCACACCAAATTATCCGCGCCGAGGTAGCCCCTAGATTCATCTATGGGGGTAAGGCGCGGGCTTTCTTTATCGCCGTCAAGTTTCTTCTAGTTATTCGATGAGAATTGGAGAGGAAAAGTATTGGAATTGTCCCCGTTTAACGGGGACATATTTGGTTCTGATACTTTGAAGGACTTGGATGATTGCGCCATTGATAACTACGATCTACTCATCGCCCTGCGCGATTTATCCCTGTACGAAGATCGGGGACAACTCAGAAGAGTCACTCAATGCAAGGATTTTGGATTTTAGATTGTGAAGAGATATGAAGAAACCCAACCCTCGATACCAACTAGTTCATCCAAAATCCAAAATCTAAAATCGGCTCGGTCATAGAAGCAAAACTACAGGGAGAGGGGGACTTAGAACAGGCATTACTCAGCTTAAAAATCGTAGATCCTGCCTGCGGTTCAGGACATTTCCTCCTCGTAGCAGCCAGAAGGGTGGGGAAGGAATTAGCCAAAATCCGCACTTGGAAGCCCAACCCGCACCGGAACCACTTCGGGAAGCGATGCGGGATGTGATCCAAAATTGTATCTATGGGGTAGATCTCAACCCATCGTTATGGATAGAGGGGTTTTGTAGTGGGAAACCACTGAATTTCTTAGATCATAGAATCAAATGTGGTAACTCCCTGGTGGGGGTATTGGATATCGACTGCCCAGATGAGGGAATACCAGATGAAGCCTTCAAAGCGGTAACTGGGGACGAGAAGAAATTAGCCACGGAGTTGAAGAAGCGGAATAAAAGGGAGAGGGAGACAGATTTACAGGGACAACTATCCTTATTTGGGAATCTAGAATCCACCCGTGCTGAGTATGTGTTGCGGCTCGCAAACATAAACGCATCAAATCAACCTCGTAAATTGGCGAAGGTATTGCTTAGCCCTAAATTTATTTAACGATGCTTCGATGCTATGGAGAATCGCTATCCCTCTTAGTAGCAATCATGGTTCCATATGCTAATGTACAATTACTCGTAGGAATCCTTGCAGGCTTAACTACGCCTTCTAATACCCTTTGAGAATGTAGTTTGCCCCTAAAAACCATAACTTCATTAGGACAGCACGATCCGGTGTATTGCCAAGTGAAGTTTACTGTAGTACCGTTAATCTTTCCATCGATTATTGCATCGCTGCAATAACCACCTGTTGCTCCCAAGAATTTACCCGTGATAACACCGTCCACTGAATTGATTTCAGCCACATATTCGACATATGCCCCAGCATTAGTAATAAAGCCGTTTGTACCAACAGACTTATTAAACTTTGCCTTCAAATCCCACACTCCATTTAAGTTTACTGGAGTAGAATTTTGTGTCATCAAAACTGGTTCAGAGGCTTGAGATATGATGGAGTGTTTTGCAAAGGTAAGAGATGTACCTACAAAGGTTAATAAAGTTAGCCCAACTACAGCACTGTGCATTTGTAAAAATCTCATATTACACCCTTTTCATTAGTTTGCTTTTGTCCAAGTTAAATTGGAGTATTTCTTAGGTACTCACTCTCATGTGCAACTGATAGTTGCACCAATCCCCTTGCGGGGTAAAGGTTAGCGGAAAGCTTTGGCGGACCAGCGTTTTTGCTTGCTACAGCAGTTTTTGATCAACCGTACCACGGATAGAAATCATCAAAACCAGTCCTAGACTTAGTTCTACAATTTATTTTTGTAGCGGGTCTGACATCAAATTGCTGTAACTCCTAGACCCTCTATCTAAATGTTTAGTTGTAATCTGAATATAGATAGTATGTGGTTCGATGGCATCCGAGTTGATGAAGTTGCTATATACATAACCTAGACTTATTTTGTATCGAGGGAGCTTACTAGAGCGTCTTAAGTGATGTTTTTTTCTTTGAGTTACTACACACATAACATCAAAAACTTGGGCACTGGTTGTGAAACTCGAACATTCTGTGTTGGTTATATCCCACGTCATATTTCGTTTCTCATGCCCTATTGTGGGGTTTTCATTCGCTAAAACTAGTATTATTCCTGTAACCAACTGTAGAATTCTGTTACTTCTGAATTTAAGGTGTTCTTTAGCCATGTCTATTGGGAGCATGTCACTTTTGAAGATGCATAAATTGAGTGCCTTGGCAATGAGGTAGTCGAAAGCCCATAAGTAGAGCGTTTTGAGTCATGAGTATAAATACACCCTTGCAAAGATGACATGCTCCCTGTCTATTCCTTTATGCCTTGCTATAAGGCAATACAGTTCAGTTAACAATTGACATTATTCTCAATAATTCAAAATAAGAATAAGTCTTTCAGTATTAGAAAAATTGGGACTTTTCGTTAACTGAACCGTATTGGATGATAGGAGCGTACTTTGAGATAGGTTGCACAAGTCATCCACAACTCAAAGGTTCTAAAAGTGCTAGCACTTGCAAATTCAGTAGTTTTTGTAAGTAGACCACTACTTTTTCTTCACTGGTTTAGGTGCGGGACGAGTCGGATGGGGAGTCGGACGAGGTCCTGGATGAGGACCCGGATGAGGTCCTGGATGAGGTCCTGGATGGGGCCCTCGATGGGGTCCTCGATGGTGATGGTGATGGTGATAGTAGTCGCGGCACTCAGGACGGTTACTACTTGGATCACAACCAGTGGGAGGGGGAGTATTATCAACACCACTACAATTAGGATCATCAGGGGGATTACTACCAGTAGTATCGGGGGAATTACTACCAGGATCATCGGGGGAATTACTGCTAGAATCATCGGGGGAATTACTACCAGTATCACTATCCTCAGGACATGTAGGAGGAAATAGACATCTGCGTGTTAAACAAATAGCTTCGGCATTGTGAGAGTAATAGACTACAGAAGCAGTTGCTAGAAGGGTTGCTAGGGCAAGGGATTTAAGCAGTTTCATATAATTCCTTGGGTTGAATAATCACTGGAGCTTACATATAAATATTATGCATGGCACTGGAAGACGCTTCTTCCATTGCTCACAAGTTAAACTAAAAGCATTTTTATCAATGAGTACAATTACTCAAATTTATCTCGCTCATGTCTGAGAGGTTGAAATCTGGGGAGATTCGGGGACGAGAATACAGGAATTGATCATTAAACAATGGGAAAAAAATCAGGATACAAAACTTACCCCACCAGAACAACCCCTAACTCCCTTCACCTGGTACCCCAATAGACGTCCTTTAATCAGATCTGAATTAGATGCCTATTACGCCAAACTTTAGGCTCTCCCGGTGTAGTGGTGATAAGTTTATATTATGAATTATTGAAAGAGTTTTACGGCAAGCTTTTCAGGCTTCAAACTCAATAAATTCATTTAAGGCAGGTATTTGAGCGATGCCGAGAC